>ERZ827496.299-NODE-299-length-74579-cov-10.615667_pt1 | contig 74579 bp, 61 predicted proteins | sample MGYA00519769_ERZ827496 | MGnify/ENA primary metagenome ERZ827496 (study PRJEB31778, sample SAMEA3449327) | human gut metagenome | biome: human gut; feature: human-associated habitat; material: faeces | place: United Kingdom | collected 2010/2012 ...
CATTTGTTAATTTTTAATTTTTGAATCAGAAAGCCAACTGCTGATTCGCATAAGTTATAAATATTAGATAAAACATATATAATTAATATTCTATGCGTTTGAAAGAAAAGTGTATGTATTTCTTTTTAAGCTATATGTATATTATTTTTTATGAGTAAATAGCTGACTTTAATTTCTATTTGTAAGATTCCAAAGATTTGTTTTTTTCTGAATCGTTTTTATTACATTCTAATATTTTTTCATGTTCTTTGATCTGTTCTGTTGTAAATCTTCTTTTTAATATTTTTGCAGGTACACCGCCAATAATACTATACGAAGGACACGATTTAGTTACAACTGAGCCTGCTGCTATCACGGATCCGCGTCCAATAGTCACGCCCTTTAAGATCGTAACATTGGCACCACACCAAACATCATCCTCTATTATCACAGGGGCATCATTTTGGGGTAACTTTTCATGGTTGTCTATAATATACTTTCCTAAGACATCAATTCGATGGTCACCTGTAATGATTGTTGGATTAGGGCCGAATATAACTTTTTTCCCAATTTTCAGTTCCGCTTCTGTGCAATAGAACGTAGCGCCTTTAGGGATACTTGTTTCATCGCCTATAGACATATTCCATAACCCTTTTAAGTTTGATGAAGTGGGTCTGAAATATACATTTTTACCACAATATTTCATGCTTTTTTTATAGAAAGGACACCATAACTTGTCCCAAAAATAGGGGCAGGCAAGTGAAATTTTTACTCCTATTGAAATTAATTTATTAAACATTTGGATAAAAAAGCTGCTTGTTTGCATAATAAATAATTAAAATAAGTTATTCGAAAATTCTATTATTCTTTTTCCATAATATTTATAATTGAATTCTTGTTGCCCTAAATAGAAACCATTGATACCTATCTCTTTTGATTTTTCTTTATTTTTAGAAATCCATTTAAAAGCTTCAGCAAAACTTTTTGTTTCATATTGGCAAAGTATAATATTTTCCATGTTTTTAAAATAATATTTTATTTCTCCTACATTATTTGATATAATAGGTGTACCTGAGGATAAATATTCTGCTATTTTTTGTGAAAATCGGGCTTTATCTTGCTCTTCATCCGGATCTAATGGAATAATTAATGCTTTGGCGTTACAGTATAATTCAAACAATTCATCATAAGGTATTGATTGTCTTATTTTGATATTATTTTCCAATTTTTCTTTTTCAATATAATTTTTTATCGTGTTTTGTGCTTCATTTGGACCTGATAAGATTAAATATAACTTAAATGTATTGTTGTTAGCGAGATAATATCTATAAGAATTAATAATCATGAAGATTTGTTTGGTATATAAAGAATAAACGCAATACAATAAGTAATTGCTATTATCCTTATTGTTTGTGTGTGGATTAGGAAATACATTATAGTCTGCTAAAATAGGAATTTTTAAATATGGCTTATTGAAGTGTTTAATTTTATGAATAATGTATTCACTGATTGGTAAAATACCGTCTGCCATATATCCAAAAGTTTTTGCAAATAACCACATGGAAGGTTTCTTATGTAATTTGACACTCTTTACTATAGGGCCCCATTCATGTGAAATAATTAAAATTTTATAGTCTAATAACTTTCCTAATATTACATAAAGTAAAAATATATGATAGTCTGGCAATTCAAGCAGCATAATATTTTTATTGTTTTTGTTTCTACTTTTTTTTAAGTATTTATATAATATAGGAAGATTAAAAATCCAACTTATAAGTTTGTGACCATACATTTTATATGTTATAACTTTGCCGATTCCTTTTTTTTCCAAATAAGTTGTTTCTTTCACTATTTTAGAACCATAGATTCCATTGTGTATGGTAACATTACATCCTTTTTCATATAACCCACGAGCGAGAAATTCCGTTTTGGTATTTGCTGCAGAAAAACAATACCCATAGTCTTGAGTGCATTCTAAAAAAATATAATGATTCATGAACAGATTATTCGTTTAAGTAATAATTAATTTTTATGATAAAAAGATTTTTTCTATGCAATAGGATGTATGTAGAGCGAATTTTTAATTGGCATAATTACATTTTTTACTCTTAGGAGTATTTTGCTCTATAATGTAGATTACTTTAAAATACTTTGTATTATCTAATAGTTCTAGCATTTCTGTTAATTTATTTTTTATTAATTAGGACTTAGTCAATTTTATTGATATGTTGTAAAGAATATTGCTCTTTATGCAGGATATCTTTACTGCTATTTCAATTCATTATTTGATATTTTGTTTTACAGTTGCACGTAAATTCTTTTTTTGCTTTACATCAAAGTTTTATTTATGAATTAAATTTCTTGGGATGATAAACATTATAGCCTTTTAATAACTCGACATGGGTTTCCTGCTGCTATCACGTTCGCAGGAATATCTTTTGTAACGATACTGCCTGCACCTATTAATGTGTTTTTACCAATATGTACTCCTTTAAGAACCTTAACACCATAACCAAGCCACACATTGTCATCTATGATTACTTCTTTATCTGCTCCAACTCGTGAATCATTACCATGCCAGTCACTGTCTGTAATCATTGTGTTTGCACCACAGCGCACATTTTGTCCCAATCGAATGTATTTAGCACACCCTATAACTGTTCCTGAAAATCCACATCCGTCACCAATGAAAATCTTTGCATCTCGTTTAATAGTTGATATTATACAAGGAGAATAAATACCAATAAGATTGGATGAATGAGAAGAGTTGAATAGGCATTTAGACCCGATTTTGATATGTGATGAAGGTAATTTTCTAAATATTGTTTTTCCATGGAAACGACAATGTTTACCTATTTTTATCCCCCACCATATAGCAGATAAGTTGTTGCAAAAACTCCATATGGAAATGACTATTTTTTTTATTATTAAGTTGGCATAGTGAGCGTGAAAATATTTTTTCATTACCAATAACACCCTCCTTCCACATTATGTGCATATTGAGGACGTTCCGTTTGAGAAGGATAGATCCAGTATTCATTAAATAAATCAGCAAAACGAGTATCGTTTTTATGATAATTTTCTTCCCAACGTTTTCCTTTAATCCCGAAAAGTAATTGTGTACCACCACCTAAATGTAATGATTTCTTCCCTAGCTTCTTACCAAATGCAGCTAAAGGCAATCCATATGCACCACATCCAACAATTAAAACATCAAAATCTCTTTTAGAAATTTCATCTTTCATATAGTCTAAAGCTTCAAACCAATCATTAAATGAACATTCTTCACCAGCAATACTTTGGACAGCTTGAATGACGTCAAGTTTAAACTTAGGTAACATATTTGGATTCTTAAATAAAACTTGACGGTTGTTATTATATTGTGAAAGAATACTTTTTTTAAAAGGATGTATAACTAGAACTTTTTGTCCTTCCAAAACTTGTGTCCATGGTTTCAAAGAAAAAAAAGGATACAGACTTTCCAACTGTACCATTTGACATTCTTTTTTAAAAGGAAGAAATTTTTCAGGATAGGAGAATCTTCCACATATATCCATCATTGGAATTTCTTGCAAATATAATTCTGCAAATCTTTCAATATCTTTAATATTAATCCCTTTTTTTGAAAAGAATCCTGCATTGTTCTGTAGTTCATAGAAAGGCTTTCCAGTATCCCAAAAAGGAAGGCGTTTTTCGTCTGTAATGTAATTAATGCACCGTTTGAAATATGAATCTGTTGAATGTACAGTGAGGTAATTATTTATAATAGCACATTCAACAGTCCCTATTCTGCCAACAAAGCATGGCTTTTTATCTGAGAAAGCTTTAGTAAGTAAAGAGTTAGTACTTTCCCATTCACTTTCTTGAGGCCATGTGTAACCAACAAATTTTTTACCTGTTATATTACGGTACGTTTTTCGTAATCCTTTAAGTAAAAGTTCTTGTATCATTGTTAATTTTTGTATTAAATTATAATAAATGATATATAAAACAAGGTTTTTAAAACATATTTAATATCTATATTTCTTTCTTTTGTATAAGTCTGATGTATTTGATAGTTTTTAATAACTTACAGCCGTAATTAGCTTGTAAATTACTATTATAGCAGAGAGATTGTACTTTTTATATAGATATTGTTATCTTGTAGAGATGGTTTTAATTTATAATCAATATATTCATTATAATATTTAAATGTTAAATTATAAAACGAAAACTGTGTTTAATCCATTTTTGGGTCTTGATTTATAATTTTGTTGTAAATTTGTAAAGTACATTTGGCATTGATAGTTCTACTATGTCTTTGTGCTGCTACGTTTCGTTCTTTTTGGGATATAACAGAGGCTAATTTTACATCTTCAAAAATACGGCATACGCACTTTGCTAACATTTCATGTTCTTCAAACCGATAGAGTAATCCTGTTTGTTCATGTTCAATCATATCTGCCATACCACCAACATAAGATGCAACAACTGGAACTCCGATCAATTGAGCTTCTCCTACAGAGTTTGGGGAATTTTCAATAGATGAAGGGCAGATAAAAACATTTGCAGATTGGTATCTTTCTGCCATTTGGTTTTCATTTAATACTCCTGTAAAAATGAAGTTATTTTGGACGTTAAATTTCTTCATTAAATATGATATATATTTTGCATAAGTCCCAAATTTTAATTCTTCTTTCAATGATTTAGGATGTATGAAATCATTACCTGCAACATAGACTTTTGTGTCAGGGTATTGTCTAAGGATATATGGTAAAGCTTCTATTACTTTGTGAATGCCTTTGATTGGTTTATGGGCTTGGCTTAGAAATATACTATGACGTTCGCATTTGTCATAGTGCCATTGTTTTTCATAAAAAGGTTCTCGTAATGTTTCGTTACAGAAATGATATGTTGCCATAGGATTTATTGCCCATATATGGTCGTGATCCCAATTTGTTCGTCCCATTATGTGATGGGCTGTTTTGATGTATTCATTTTCAAATTGTCCTTGGATTTCCATTTTATGGGGCAACTCTAATGTATGCTCTCTGAAAATGTCATATAATGTACGATGTTTACGTAATATATTTATGGGAATTTGTCCTAGGGCATAACGAGCATATATACTAACAAGACCTTGGATTGATATCACGACATTCTTTGCACCATTTGCTTTTATGTAAGCTAATCCGTGTGGATATTCAGTTCCATGTATATGTATAATATCTGGTTTAAAATCCATAGCTATCTTTTTCCATGTCTCTTCTTCAGATGCATTATATTTAATATTGTAGAAATCGAAAGGCAAACAGTAATAAGTGACTTCTTTTATTACTTCTTTTCGAAATTTATTGCCATATAATGATGCTACAGCTAATTCAACGCCATTATTTAAGTTTAAAATGGCTTGTGCAGAAGATTTCATCCAACCACCAGTTACAGGAGGGGTTATACCTATAACTTCACATATATCAGGGAATAGTACGTTTGTTATCCAAAGAATTTTCATATAAAAATAACTAATTTAAAATAGATAAGTCTGGATTGATTTATCGTTTATACTACGAAATTTTTTATTGTAACACAATGAAACTCCTATCCAAATAATTAAAAATTTCATATTAAATGTTAGCCAGCCAAAAGGGTATAATTCAAAAATGCTTAATATTATATATAAACCAAATGCTTTGGAAAGAATATTATTTGAATAAAATAATCCCAATAAAGCTGGATATATGAGTAATAAAATATGTAATGCAGCCATAATATATCCCCCCTTAAGAATAAGAGTATAAAAGCCAGTTTCAGAGGCATACCTCCATCCGCCTAAATAGTCATCATTAGATAAAGGATAATAATATCTACCATTTAGTCCTTTTCCAAAAATAAGTTCTATATCGGACATTTGCTGTAATAATGCTTTATCAACCCCACTACGTGTGTCTTCCATTCCTCTTTCTTTTAAAAAAGTAAATGTATTAGATGATTTATAATATGTAACAGCACAAAATATTAATATGACCGATAGGAATATAGCAAAGAATCTTTGAGTGAAATTTAAACTTTTAACATATATATATATATTAAATAAAAATAAAACAAGTAAAACAACTGCAGCTCCTCGACGTGCGGAAATTAAAAATATTAATAGAGAGAAAACTAATCCAACGGAGTTAATAAGCCAAATTTTATTTGATATGTATTTTTTACATAAGACAGCAAATGCCATTGGCACATAAATATCTGCATATGATGTACCAAATCCATAAGTACCTCCAGTCCCTTTTGCTTGTTTTAAAGATGAAGCTACAATATCTTGATAGAAAATTAAGGAGGTTATAGTTCCTATTATTGCTAAAATAGTTGCAAGTTTTATAAACAAATTTAGATTAATATATTTATATGGGATAAAAACAATTAATGGCATTAGGTAGGGTAAAATATAATATGGTGAAAATAAATGAAAATTTATGCACCCTTGTACACTTATCCATTGATAATTATAATCTATTGTATAACCGCGTATAATGAGAATGCTACATATGATAAGATAAAATATGAAAAGAAATTTATATCCCCCCTTGAATGGGAAATGAACCCCATGTTTTGCAATTCTAACATATCCTTTAATTATGTAATACCATCCAATACAGTTGAATGCTACCATAAGAAATTGACTATGTGTGTTTGATATAAATGCAAAGCCTATGATATTAAAGAAAAAACCAAAGACTATACAATTAAAAGGGTTTTTTAAATATTCCTTTTTCTTAAATAACATAGAGATGATATTTTGTTTTTTTTACTAACATATGTGTAATAGAGAACTCTTTATATATCTATGTGTAATATTTTTTTTACACTCCATTTGTAATAAATGTATCTTAAATATACAAAAGCTAAATATCTAGAAAATTTGGCTGTATGTACATAATAGTATAGTAATCTATTGATTTGTTTAGTAAGTAGCTTATTATCTAATTGACATAATATTTTTGTATCATATGCATTGGGGTAAGTTCGATTTGCTAAATAAGGTTGAAATATGTTGATCATACGAAATATATCAAATTCTTTATCTAGCTTACAATTGTTCTTTTGAAAGAATTCAAAAACTTTATTTGTTAGTGTTTTATATTCTCTTTTAAGATTATTGGTGTGCATAGCAGAGGCGCTATTGATGAAATAATTATAGACAATCAGATTTGAATAGATTATTTCACTTTGTATCATTTTATTGGCATATTCTAGGTTGAATAGTAAATCTTCTCCTATTTTCATTTCTTCATCAAATGCTAACTGTTTAGCAATATTGGCTTTAAATAATTTAGCATAAGGGCCAACATTTATTGTATAGCATAATATATTTTTCATGTACATTTGAGGAGAAAGAATCTCAATCTCCTGAACATTTAGGGAGGTATTGACCATTGGAGCTTGGGCAATTTCGTGGAAAACTACTTGGGAGCGGAAAATAAAAAAATCCGATGAATAAGAGTGAGATATTTTTATCATTCTTTCTAAAGCTTGCTCTTGTAAAAAATCATCACTGTCGACAAACATAATCCACGTTCCATTGGCATGTTTTAATCCCAAGTTTCGTGCAGAACTTACTCCACCATTCTTTTTGTGAAAAACTTTTATACGTAAATCTTGTTTTGCATATTTATCACAAATAATACCACTACTATCAGGACTTCCATCGTCTATTAGAATTAATTCGAAATCTTTTAAGGATTGGGAAAGTATGCTAACGATACATCGATGAAGAAATGCTTCTGCTTTATAAACTGGTATAATAATGCTAATTTGAGGATTCATTATTGTTTGGCTAATATTTTGTATTAAAATAGTTATTTTGTTTTTTTTAAAATAGAGTAAATTTTATCTGTAAAGAAGATGCGCTCGGTTTTGGTGCAGCCAATAAAATACATGGTTATACCAGATGACAATACAGATATTATACATACTGTGAAAAAACGAATTACACCATTCTCCATTTGTAGATATACTATCATAGGTATAATGGGGGATAAAAATAATATTAAAAATATTGGATACATTACTTTCTGTATATAATAATGAATAGGCATTTGTATCATTGGTAATACAATGCGTAACCTTACATATTGTGTACATATCTCAACAAGTATATGGACTAAAAAAATAAATTCAGGAGCTATTCTAATATATTTCAGCAACAAGTAGGCGATGGGAACGATTGTTAATAGCATAGTACCTTCTATCATTTGGAAATATTTTATTTTTCCTGTAGCATGAACAGATACTATTATTGGATTTGAAAGTGTGTATAGTAAACCTATCCATAAAGTTAAACGTAAAAAATTTGCTGTATGGTCAGGTATTTCTCCTAGCCACCATTCTAATATTTGATTGGCTTCAAACATTAATGGTAAAGTGATTAAATATAGTATATAAAAAGAAAACTTGGAACTTTTTATGAGTAGTTTGTGCATGTATTCTAAATCATTTTGAGCATAGCTTTTGGTTAATTGTGGATTAAGAGCCATTTGGAAGTTGCTACAAAACTGTTGGCAAACTCCTTGTACTTGGACCGCAATGCCACGGGCGGCATTTACTATTGGGCCAAAAAATATATTCAGTAAAATATTAATACCTTGTGTGAAACCAATACAAGCTAAATAACCATTAAGGGTCCAGCCTGAATATGATAATATTTCCTTGAATTGAGTTCTGTCAAATCTTATTTTAGTCCGTGCTTCTTCAAAATTTTTTCGACAATAATACATATATATGATTTGGTCAAACGCTTGTATTACGAAATATAGTGTAGCATACATTATCAATTTATCGAAAGGAATAACAATTAGCATATATACGACCAAAAGTTTTAATATGGCATCAAGAATAGTTATATAGGCAAAAGCTGACATCTTTTCATGTGCTATAATAGTGGCATTATATGGTACACTTATAACTGCGAGGACTGAAGTCAATATTGAAAATTGATAAACCCAAAAGGCGGCAAATTCCCTTTCTGCTGGAATTTTTAATTGAGTTGATACAAACCATAATCCTATGGTTTCACCAGCAAATAATATACAAATAGCAGCTAAAAGATGAATACAAAGAATGTTACCAAATGTTCGTTTCATTGCATTTAGATTTCCTTTGCCTAAATCAAAAGTTATAAAACGAGAAGAAGAGCCTGCTAAGGCTCCCGTGATGAAACCTAATAGTCCAATAACTCCTGCTACTACATTATTGATACCATAGTCAATAACTCCAAGAACTTTTAATACGATTCTTGCTGTATATAAATTTATAGCAAGCATAAATAGCATTCGAAAATAGAGTAATAGTGTATTTTTTGCTATTCGTCTATTATTCTCTGATGTATGAAGCATATATTATTTTAGAAGAAAGAAAGTTTATATTTCTCGTTGAATCTTACTATTTATTTTTATATTTATCCCTTAAAATGCAACTATACTAATAAACTATTATACTATGAATTCTGTAACAAATGAGATAATTTTATGAATTCACTTTGTTAATAGAATGAATCAAGTTGATTTTATTATTAATCTATTATTGCAATCCTATTTTGTTTTTGAGTTTCTGTTTACTCATGTTTCTTTCTAACTTTTTGCAATCTATCATCCAGCCTAAATCCTAATAGTTTAACTTCTGTTGAAACGAGTGTAAACCGTTATTTATGCAAATATCAACATTGATGATGGCTGGATTGTTTTTCTTTTTAGTCTGATGGCTTTAATTGATGGCAAATCTTTAATGTTGCCAACATGTATTCCATTAATTTGAATTTCTACTGCCTTTTACGGAACTTTTTAAACTACTTATAAATATTTTATAAAGCAATTTGTTGTTGGTGATGCAAAATATGTGAAATAATTCTCTATAAGACAGAGCTGCAGTTTATTACTTGAAATAATTTTTCGAGATTTTACTGTTAAGCATGAAATTTTAGTTTGTGACAATAGTACAACTTTTACTTTAAGGTCTATTGAGGTATTTACAAAAAGATTTATGAAATATTTTGCATGTTTAAAATTTTAAATATGTTAAATCCCTCAATTGGGTAAACGGCGATTGGCATGCTACGCTTTCGCCTCTCCCAATATTCAGAAGAGGCGAAAGCAATAGTAATTGATAAATGTGCGGCAAATTTACAAATTAAGTTGTAATATGCCAAGTTTTATGAAGAAAAATTAATGACATGCCTCTTCGTAAAACTGCAATAAAACTTTACTCTTTCAGCTTAGGAAATAAAGTCTTTACCCCTTCCCGATAGATACGTTGTGCGTTTTCCGGTGTTGTGAACTCTTTAAATGCGCTCAGAATGATCTCGTAGCTGTCTACCTCATAATTATGGAGCCCTTTTTTATGTCCTCAAGATAGTTTTGCTTCATGTGACAGGTGGAACGGAATGCCTCTCTTCGGATATCAAGCTGTTTCAGTTCTTTTTTGAGGAATGCACCGAATTCCGGATGATCGGAAATAAATCTGTTCGATTTCATAATAAATTTGTTTTAGTTAATAAAATAGAAATATTTGATTCCTGTACCTACATAGTGGGTACAGGTAATATGGGTACAAAGGTATACCTTTGCAACAGTTTTTAAAACAATTTAAAATATAAATGCTATGAAAGCACATAAAACTACTCTTTCCGTACGGGAGCTGCAAAAGACCATAGGGCAGTGGAAAAGTCGGAAAATTACAGATTCCACCATTGCAAAGCTGTTGGAACTGATGTTGGGGATGACCGCCTACATGAACGAGGATGCGGTTTATCCCGTGGAGAATTTCTATGATATCAGCAAGGCGCTGAAGTTTAAGAACGCGCGGTATCTGGTGGAAGCGGTCAGGCTGAGCGGAGCGTTCGGCATCGTACCCGGCGACAATGTGTACGGGATGAGTTCGTTCTATTCCTACCTCTGGAAAGAGAAGGAAAAAACGGATGATTCTGCGGAAACTTTACCGGTAAAATTACCGCAGGGGGATATATATAATATATATACTATACAGGATAATAAGAATAATACATCCTCCGGAAGGATTTCTTCTGCGGAAAAAAGCCTGGAAGCCGCACGTAATTTCTTTCACCTCATCAATAAAAATCCGATGGATAAGATGCGGATTTTCACTCCGCTCATCGACGGTTTCCAGCAGAAGGAGGGACTGGCGCGCGAAGATGCCTGCGCCAACCTGGTGTACCTGGTGAACGAATTGCTGGTGCCTTACTTCGCAAGTCAGGAACGCTTTATGAAATCCACCCATGTAGGGCGGCTGTGCTGGCTGAGCAACCTGCTGAAATCTGCCGGCGGGCTGCGGATGCTGAAAGATGCCACGGATGCCGGAAGGCGGCAACGGGTACAGAACCTTGCCGACATGCGGAGCGAACAACGCAACAACCATCCGCTCTGCGAGTTTGAGTGGACGGATAAGGAAAGCGGTCTGCGCTTTTACGACGACCCGCTGGAAGGGATGGTGAACATACCGGACAATGCACCGCCCCGGCCGGGGGCGAAAGCGGAGTGGAACGTGCTGAGTGGAGCATGGGGGAGTTGTGAGTTATGAGTTATAAATTATAAAATTTCGGAGGATGAAGCCGTTTTATTATTTGAGTGATTTTCCCGAGCGTAGAAGAGCGGGGAAGAATTATATAGCAGAGTGTCCCAAGTGCGGGAAAAAACATCTTGCCATTTCGCGCGATACGGGATTGTACTGCTGCTTTTATGCGGGGTGCGACTTTCACGGGAAGCTGAAGGACTTCTGGACAGAGCGCAGAAACACGGGATGGCAGGATGCCGGGAGTCCGGCGGGAGCTTCGCCGATGGCAAAAGGAAGTGCCGGGAAAGGAGAGCCGGGCGGTATGGCATCGGCAGGCGGAGGGAACGCTGCATTTGAGGTGTCGATGATTCCCGAAGACTACAAGCGGCTGTCGCCTGAGGTAATTGCCAAAATCAAACCGCTGACCGATGACCCGGAGACTTCCGATACCGGACAGCTTGCCGCCCGCCGTTATCTTGCCGATATGGGAATCTCATTGAAAACAGCCATCGACGCGCGTATCGGCTGCCTGGTGCACCGCTGCTTCGGAGGCAAGGACAGCAAGGACGGAAAGGATAAAAAGAACGCTGCGGGGATGATGTACCAGTGCATCGCCTATGTGAACTATATCAACGGGCAGCCCGTCAACGTGAAGTACCGCTCGTGCGACGCCACTGCTTCCGGCTATACCAAATGTTGGAGCCAGGATTCGCCCACCACGCCTTGCCCGCCTTACAACATCGACTGTATCAACCCGCTACTGATTGCCGAAGAGAATATTCCGCGCCTGATTGTCACCGAAGGGGAAAGGGATGTGCTGACGTTGCGCGAGGCGGGCTACCCGTATGTCATCAGCGTGCCCAACGGCGCGGCAAGCGACCTTTCCAAAGGCTTCGAGGCTTTCCGCCCCTGGCTGGACCGGGTGCAGGAGCTGGTGATTTGCGGCGACAGCGACCTGCCCGGAAGGACGCTTGTGAAGCATCTTGCCGACTATTTCGGTACGCGATGCCTGTTCACCGTCCTGCCCGGCGGCTGCAAGGACATATCCGATGTGCTTGTGGCGTACGGCGCCGATGTGGTGCGCGAGATTATCGGCTCGGCATGCCCGCACCGTACGTCGGACATCATCACCGTGAGCGAACGTGCGGATGAGATTATGAACGTATTGAACGGCAATTACGACCACGGTTACGATGTGGGTTACGGTCCGCTTACCGACCGGGTGTTCCATCCAACCGACCAGGGCGGACTGATAATTGCCACCGGAAAGCCCAACAGCGGCAAGACGGATTTTCTGAACGACCTGACCTGTCGCCTCATGGCCAAGACGGGGCGTAACGTGTGCTACCTCTCCTTTGAGGTTCCCGACAAGAACAAACACATGGCAAATCTTATCCGCCTGATGCTGGGCAAGGTGAACACGGCGGCATACACCCGCGAACAGTTGCAGCCCATCGTCTCTTTCCTGGACGGGCACATGGTGCACCTGGACCTGCACGAGGTTTCGCCCACGCCCGCCAACATCATAGAGCGCGCGGAGCGGGTGAAACGCGCCATGCCGCTGAAGTATCTCATCATCGACCCGTACCTCTTCATGGAAATGGAAACCGGACGCTACAACACGGAGACGCAGGCCATTAAGGGCATGCTGACGCAGATGCAGGCGTGGGGGCGTAACAACGGTGTCTGGGTGATTATCGTGGCGCATCCCCGCAGCCTGAAAAAGCTGAACGGGAAGAACGAGCTGGAGGAGATAGATATGTACACCATTTCGGGCAGCGCCAATTGGGCGAACCTTGCCGATTTCATCTTTTCCATAAGCCGCATCGAGGAACCGGACAGGCGCTATACCCGACTCGATATGCTGAAAGTGCGCGACCAGGATTTGTGCCGGACGGGAAGCGTGCTGTTTGTGAGGCAGCCGTGCGGGCGGTATGACGAACGGGAATCGGAGGAGCAGATAATGACCGAGATGCAGGGGAGGGTTCTGGATAAGGACAGGCTGCCGTGGATGGGGCTGGTAACCCCGTGAGTTTGCTCTTGAAAGACCGGGTGTTTGCTCCCGGAATGCCTTGTGTTTCAGGCTGGAATGCCCGGAGTTTCAGATGCAAACTCCGGGCATTCGGCTTTTAAACGCCTGGCTTTTCGGGGGCTACGGTTCTCCCAATGCTTCTACGATGACGTGCACCTGAATCGGAGTGTAGCACTTGGCATTGGGAAGCATGCCGGTGGCGGCAAGCTGTTCCAGGAGTCCGGGCTTGAAGGCTATCCAACGGTTGAGCTTGCGGACGGCTGCCTTGGGCGTGATGCTGGGACTGTATAAGATTGCCAGCTCGCTTTTGCTGTAGCTGCGGGGGATGAAAGAGGATTTTTCCATGTTCTTTATTACTTGTTTTTATGATGTAAAGTTAGTGAAAATTAATGGTTTGCGAAAGAAAAAAGGAGAGTTTATCGCGTCGTAAGGTGTCATAAGTCGCAGAAAAACGCTTTATGGTGTGCAATGATGTGCGAAGGAGCGGAAAGGGGCGGAAGCGGGTAGGGAAGGTGCTATCTTTGTATCGCCGGTCAGAAGAAAGGGCCCCTTCGGATTGAGCGATGAATGATTTACAATTAACAATTAAAACTTAAAAATTATGGCAACAGCATTGGTGGTACGCGCACAGCGCTACAAGAAGATTGGCGACAAGACGTCTCCGTTGGTTTATATCCTGAAAAGAAAACCGCGCGACGCAAAGATGTATGATTTGAAACGCATCTCGGAAGAAATAGAGGCTTTGGGAGGTATGTCGGCAGAGGATGTGCTGCACGTGGGCAAGGCGATTGTGAGAAACATGCGCGAGAAGCTGACCGACGGCAACAGTGTCCGTCTGGATGATTTCGGTATCTTCCGCACTTCGTTTCACTGCATAGCAACGGAAAATCCCAAGGATTGTACGGTGAAGAATATTGACAAGGTGCGGATTAATTTCAAGGTCGCCACTACGCTCAGACTGGTGAACGATTCGGTTGCCACCACGAAGGGCGCACCCAACAATATCAATTTCGAACTGGTGTCCGACGACAACAAGACATCGGGCGGTAGCGGCAACGGCGGCGGAAATGCCGGCGGTGAGGAAGAGAATCCGTTGGGATAAGGATAAGGTATTTTGAATGATGAATTTTAAATTTTTAAATTGAAAAAAAAGAAGTATGGGAAAAAGTAAAGGTTTTTGGGATACGATTTTGAAAGTGGTAATTGCAGTGGCTTCGGCTGTGCTGGGTGTGTTTGGTGCGAATGCGATGAACTATTAGGAGATGAGAGCGATTGACCTGATAGTAATCCATTGTAGCTCCACGCGCGAGAACTATGCGTTGACCGAACAGGCGCTGGAGGCTTCTCACAGGCTTATAGGGTTCGACGGAACGGGGTATCATTTCTATGTGCGGCGTGACGGAAGAGTCCTGGCTACCCGTCCGGTAAGCAAAGTGGGGGCGCATGCGCGGGGCTACAATGCTCACTCGATAGGCATCTGTTATGAAGGTGGGCTGGACCGTTACGGAAATCCGAAAGATACGAGGACAGAGTGGCAGCGACATTCGCTGAGTGTGCTGGTGGGAAAGTTATTACAGGAATATCCCGGTACGTGTGTAGTGGGGCACAGGGACCTCAGTCCCGACCTGAACGGAAACGGGGAAGTGGAACCCATGGAGTGGACCAAGCAATGTCCCTGCTTTGATGTAGGGAAGGAATTCTGATAGCGGGATGCTGAAAAGGCTGTAGGGTGATAAGTAAAATCATCGTACAGCCTTTTCTTCTTGTTGCCTCCTCTTCTGTATCTCTTTTGCCTTCTGTATTTCTTTTGTCTTTTTGTTCTTTTGTCCTTCCATTCCCTCCCCCTTTTTCTCGACAAATCCTATAGGTACATCCACATGTGCGCACCCCAACATATCCAGCCGCACAGCAACTTTACTTTTCCCGTTCACAGTGATAAGCTCTCCTTCGAGTCCGGCAAGCGGCCCTTTTATTACTTTCACGGCATCGCCGGGAGCCAGCGGGGCGCTGCACATTTCCACCGCTTCGGGACTGTAGTCGAGCATGAAGCGGAACCGGTCCATCTGTTCGTCGGGGATGACGGCAGGGGTGCTTTCGCCGCGCAGTACCATATAGCGGCTGACCGCCTGCAGGCTCAGGGGGAGCGGCCGTTCCTGCGGAGTGACATGCACGAATATCATCATGGGAATCACAAGACGGTCTACCCGTTTGCGGCGGTCGCTCCACTGGCGGATCTCGCTCTGGACGGGCAGGTAGCACTCGATACCCATAGCGGCAAGCCGTTGTGCAGTCTTTTTCTCAAGGCACGACTGTACATAGGCCACCAGCCATTGGCGGGGTGCTGTATTGGTTTTTGTCTCTATGTGATTCGTATTCTGCATTGTTTTTTACGTTCGGTTGGGTTAAAAAGTATGCCGGGCAGCAGCGCTCTGCTGCCACAGCATACAAGCAAACAAACAAAAAATAAGCCCGGAAACAAGGACAGCATTGCATGTAGAAGTTCCCCAGGCTTATGGGGTGAATATCTTATTTCGAATCGGAAGTATCGCCATAACCGTACCCGTAGCCATAGCCATATTTCTTGCCGTAGCCGTAGTACCTGCCGTACTTGCCGTAGCCGTAATAGTAACCGTACTTCTTCTTTTTCATGTCCAGGCCGTTGATAACGGTGCACAGACCGGGCAAACGCTTGTTGGCGTACAGCTCGTTGATTAGCTGGTAGTCGTTCTTATGCGTATAGTCGGCACGGCATACGTAAACGCTGATGTCGGCAACGCGTGCTATGAGCTGCGTGTCGGTGACCATGCCGATAGGGGCAGTGTCGAGCACGACATAGTCGTAGTCTTTTTTCAACAGTTCGATGGCATTGTCCAGAGATTTGCGTGCCAACAGTTCCGTGGGGTTGGGCGGGATGGCTCCACCGGGCAGTACATGAAGATTGTCCGATACTTCGGAAGGCAGTATCATGGAACGCAAATCGGTACTTTGGGGAGCGGAGAGGAAACCGGTAATTCCCTTTTCCTTGTGGTGTATGCGGAAGACCTTGTTCAATCCCGGCTTGCGGATGTCGAGTCCCACGATGATGACCTTCTTGCCTAATAATGCCAGACTGACAGCTAAATTGGATGCTATGAATGTTTTTCCTTCACCGCTCATGGTAGAGGTGACGAGAATGACTTTTCTGTCCGGGTCGCCCAACATGAAAAGCAGGTTGGTGCGCAGGCTGCGGAAAGTTTCCGCCATGATGTCGTTGTCGTTTTCGCGGACGGCAATGGCGTGCTTGTCTTCCGAATCGTTCAAGGGAACATCGCCGATAATGGAGACATTGGTAAGTCTTTCAACGTCGGTGCGTCCTTCGATGCGGTAGCTCAGCAGGTTCAGTATGTAGATGATGGCAACCGGAATACCGAGACCGAGCACAAATGCTGCCATATAAATTATTTTTTTATTGGGTGATATAGGGAAATCGTCGGCCAATGCATCATCTATGATTTTAGCGTTGTTAGCGGTGGCGGCGAGCGCTATATTATTTTCCTCGCGTTTCTGCAACAACATGAGATAGAGTCCTGCCTTGATTTCCTGCTGACGCTGGATGCTGACAAAGCGGCGTTCCTGAGCGGGAGCATTGCTGATGCGTCCGGCGTATTTACCTGCCTGTCGGTCGAGGTCGGCTTTGGTGATAAGCAGTCCTTTACGTACACTGGCGATGGTTGTGAGGATGCCGGCACGCATGTCCTGTATGTTGCTTTCGAGACGACGGACAACCGGGTTGGTTTCCGAAGAGGTACGCAACAGACGGTTACGTTCCAGAATCAACGCATTGTATTGGGCGATGAGGTCCGATAATGTTTTGTCGTTCAGTCCTACATTGGCAGGAAGAGTGGCGGTTGCGTTCTCCGGTTTTTGAATATACTCGGAGAGGTATTGGACCAAGTTGCGCTGGGTGCCGTTCTCTACGCAAAGCTTTTCGTAGGCAGACTGTTCGCTGACAGCAAGTTGGGCATCACTGCTAAGGTCGGTAAGCCCTGCCTCGCGCTTGAAACTTTCCAGTTCCTGTTCCGTAGTGCCTAATTCCTGATTGATGACGGAGATGCGTTCATCGATGAAGCGGGCAGTGTTCTGTGCCACTTCGTTTTTATCGTTATTGGCATTCTTGTTATAGATTTCGACAAGTTTGTTTATAAAGTCCTCGCCGCGTTTTTTATTCGTATTCTTTATCGATACGGTAACAACGGAAGTGGTCTTGCTGGTCGGTTCGATGGATAAGGCACTCCGATATCCTTTGGCTACGGATAGCGGATTGACAATACTTACATCTATACTGCCGCTACTGGTAATGGGGGCGGCGGGATTGGAAGTAAACGTGAGCGTACCTGCCTCTCCGGACAGAACGGCGGGCAGTTCCGTGAAATGTTTGTTGATGGTATTTCCATTGATGGTTGCCGTTACATCTATCTGGTTGCCGGACTGATAGTTGACGGTCAGTAGGATGGGGGCTTTAAGCCGTTCGGCATCTTCGGGCAGAAAATGTACAAGTATCGGAGAAGAGCCATACAAATCGGGCTTTTGGAATCGGCCTTCGCCCGAATAGCTGATGTACAGTCCCAGTTCGCTGACTACGTCCTTGATAAGCGATTTGCTGCGGAGAATTTCGATTTCATTATCGATATTCTTGGAAGAAGATATGATGCCGAGGTCTTCAAAAGCACTGAGGTCATTGCCGGTATTTCCGCCTTTTTTGTCATCTTTAATGATAATGGAGGCATTGATGTTATATACAGGAGTAGTGACCTTTAGATAGAGCCAAGCACATATTAGACAGAAAATGACTGAGGCAATGAACCAGGGCCACCGGATGATGTATTTGAAAAGTATAGCCTGCCAGTTGGTCTTTTCTTCTTTTTCTTCGAACAAGTCGTCGTATGTTTCTTCTTTCACGTCTGTAATTTTTTATTTTTGTTTGTTGAGGTTCTATTTCTCTTATTTTGTAATTGCGATAATAAGACTCGCCAGCGATACCAATGAGCCGATAACCGAGAACCAGATGGTGGTACTGCTGCTGATATTGGATGTCTTTGCCTTGGTCTTATTGGGAGTGACATATAAGATGTCATTCTGTTGCAGGTAGTAATAAGGTGATTGCAGAATGTCTTGGTCGTTCAGGTTGAGTGTGACAATTTCCCGCTTGCCGGTATTGTCCTCGCGAATCAGTTTGACATTGTCGCGAATGCCGTAGATAGTCATATCGCCTGCCATGGCAAGGGCTTCGAAGATATTGACCTTTTCGTTGGAAATGGTGAAAGTTCCCGGACGACCGACTTCGCCAATGACGGATATTTTATAGTTGATCATGCGCACAGTGACAATGGGTGTTTCACGGAACTGAGACTTGAGCTGGTCCTTGATATACTGTTCGGCTTCTCCCTTGGTAAGACCACCTAAGTGTATAGTACCCAATACAGGAAATTCTACATTTCCGTCATTGTCTACGAGGTATTGTTGCAATACTGGTTGGGTAGTGATTTTATCTCCTATGTTGCTGATAGGAGTTGATACTGTCAAATTGAAAGGCTCTGCCAGTTCCGGTTCTTCGGGGCAACTCACTACGATAGTAAGCAGGTCTTTCGGCATGATGCGTGCATCATACAACGGCATATCAGCCGTGCCGGTATTTCCGGCGGCAGCTTCTTGCAGTGCATCCTGAAGATAAGGAACTTTTTTATAGCTTTGACACCCTGCCAGCAATAGCGGCAACAACAATAAAATAATCAGACTTTTTCTCATGTGTTTTGATTTTTAACTCTCAGCTTTCAACTCGTTTTAGTAGGCTTCTTTTTCTCCTTTTACCGCATTCTTCACGGTTTTGTAGATAATGTACAGGTCGAGCATGAATGTCCAGTGTTCCAGATACCAGATGTCGCGCTCCACGCGTCCTTCCATTTGCCAGAGTTCCTTGGTCTCTCCGCGGAAGCCGGTGACTTGCGCCCAACCGGTGATGCCGGGTTTGACAAGGTGGCGTACCATATATTTGTCAATCAGCTTGGAGTATTCTTCGGTATGTTTCAGCATGTGCGGACGGGGACCTACTACGGACATGTCGCCTAACAGAACGTTGATGAACTGCGGCAGTTCGTCGATGCTTGTTTTGCGCATGAAATTGCCCAGACGGGTTTTGCGCGGGTCGTTTAAAGTAGCCTGCACCTTATCGCTGTCCTTGTTGACACGCATGGAACGGAACTTATAGCACCAGAATTCCTTGTTTTCCTCGCCGCTGCGCTTCTGCTTGAAGAAGATAGGTCCGGGCGAGGTTATCTTGATAGCCAGTCCTATTATGATGAAGATGATAGGAAAGATTGTGCATAGGAACAATAGTGAGAACACGATGTCGAACAGGCGTTTTGCCAACCGGTTTTCGGGTTGCGCCAACGGTTCCTGACGAATGTCCAGTACGGGTACGTTTCCTATCAGTTCAAGGTGCATGCGCCGTTTCAGGTAGTTGCGTACGTTGGGCACGCTGTAAAAATGAATCAGGTTGTTTTCGCAGTAGCTGATGATGGGCAGAATCTCTTTGCTATGCGAGGAAGCAAGACCGCAGTACAGATGCTCGGCCTTACTTTTCTTAAGATAAGGGATTACTTCTTGGGGAGTGCCCAGATAGCGGCATTCCTTCGGATAATTGTCGGAAGGATGCTCGGCAAAATAGCCCACTACCTTGAAGCCGGAAGTAGGGTCGGCGGTCATCTCTTCGTAGAGTTCGACCATATTGGATCCGTCGCCCACGAGCGCGACAGTACGCCGGTTGCCTCCCTTGCGGCGGTATATCTTGACGAAATGCCTGAATATGAGTCTGTATAATACAAGCAGTACAAGGAATGTCGTATAGAATATAATGAGGAAGCGTGTGGACAAGCTGCCGAAATGCACCAGCGTGATAAGGCTGATGAATACTACTGCATGGCAGAATGTATTGCGTACGGCACGCATTACGATGTGGTCTGCACGTACGATGCGGCGGTGAAGCACGACTCCTTTGGAATAGTTACATAAGAGATAGACCAAATTCAACAATACCAACAATTGCGGCAGTGAATCGGAGAGAAGGATACGCTGGGTATCTGTGTCCAATACATAGTACAAGGTTATAAAGAGTGCATTGAGAATGCATAAATCACCGGCAATGATGATGCTCTTGATAATTTTGTTGAAACGTAAAATTTGTTTCATGATCTTCGTAATGTCCTATCAATCATTGAATTTTTGTAAATAAAATAATTGATTTCCCTGTCTTATTTGTTATGATTAATTATGGGTTCTCTTACTTACAAGGTAAGAGAACCATTATTCCGTTTGCAAAGGTATGAAAAATATTATCATTACAAGCAAAAAAATATTTATTTTTAAATCTCAAATCCCCATCATAACTACTCATAAAAAGGCATAAAACATATTTTTAAAGTATTAAATATTTACATATTTCATTGCATACATCGTTTTTGTTTAACAAAGTTTCAAAAATGTCATTTCGCTTCCATGCCTTTATAGAAGCCTAAGGGATACAATAGGAAAAGTGCTTTTCATGTTATTATAAAAAGCTTTTTTACAGTATTTTATTCATTCTCTTACCTTGTAAGTAAGGGAATAGGCCATCTCTTACCTTGTAAGTAAGAGAATGAACTATCTATGAAACAATTTTATATAGCAAGTAATATTAATTTACATGCTATTTTTTATTCTATTCCCCCTTTTTTCTCTTTTTCTTTTTGACATGGATGGTGGAAATTACCTTTCGGTTGGCTTTGCTCATTGCATTATTGTTAAAAGAAGAGAGGTATACGTGTGTCACCTTTTCGGAACTATGCCCCAGTCCTTCGCTTATCATGGCGATGGCTACTCCTTCTTCTTTGGCGGTGGTGGCCCAACTGTGGCGTGCCACGTAGGAGGTGAGCGGCACACTCAGGCGCAGCATCTTGGATAGCCGGTGCAGGTGCTGGTTGTAAAGACGCAGAGCGCTTTTGTACTGCCGGTAGCCTTCCGGACCGACCGATGAGAGTATGGGCAGAAGGTAAGGAGAGGGGGAGTGTTTGTCGGTGTAGCGTCGCAGAATCTCGGCGGCGTACGGTTCGAGGTAGACCGATAGCTGCTGGCGGGTCTTGCGGCGGTAGTAGTAAATGGTGTTGTGCTTCATGTCCGTTTTGCGGAGATGAACCAGGTCGACGAACGGAATTCCTCTCAGGTAAAAGCTGAGCAGGAATAAATCGCGGCTGAATCGCAGGTGGGGGGAGTGTTCCAGATTCAGTTGCGAGAGACGCCGTATAAGGGCGGGGGAGATGGCACGTTTGGCGGTAGGCTCGTAGCCGGTGAATACGAAGCGGAACAGCTCGTCGGCAGGTATCGTATCGGGAATGCCTTGCTGGTATGCCTGGTTGAATATGGAACGCAGCATACGCATATAGGCGGAGATGGTATTGTGGCGCCGGCCTTTCTGCAACAGGCTTTCTTCATATCGTTTTATCATTCCCGCCGTCACTTCCTTGAAGGTAAGAGGGATGTCGCCGGTAAAATTCCGGAAACTGTTGATGGCGCCGGAATACAGGTTGGCTGTGCCGTAGCGGCCGGCGCTTCTGGCTTCTTCGATTGCGCTTTGCGCAAAAGTGTATATGGTAGTCATAATCTGAATTTTAAGTTGGATAACGAGCTTGATAAACAAGCTATCTCAAAAAAAGATTTGAGATAAGACGGGTTTAAGAGTCCGTTTAAATTTTGTTCAGCTTCTTTGGGAAGTTCTTTTTGAAGAAAATTCAAAGGGACTCCGTATATAGAAAGGGTAAATATTCTATATGGATTCAGATTATGACCGGTCCGGGCATTCCCGTAAAAATCAGAGTATGCCCGAACGTACCCGGCTTAAGGTCTCTGGAGTCATCAGCAGGTAGGAGGCGATGTGCGACAGAGGGGCGCGCTTGATGACTTCCGGCTGTTGCTCCATCAGCTGGCTGTAGCGTTCGCGTGCTGTCTCGAACCGCCAGGAATCGGCTTTGATTTGTGAAACAATAAGGGAATATTCGAGTATCTTGCGATAGAACATATTGATTTCCCACGATATTTCGGTGAGAAGCATCAGCTTGTCATAGGGAAGCAGGTAGACCACGCTGTCTTCGAGCGCTTCAATCATGAGGTGGGTGGGCTCTTTCTTCAGCGTGCTTTCAATGCAGATGACGATACATCCTTCGTAGGAGAAATGCTCGGTGACGTCTTTTCCGTTTTTGTAATAGAACTGGCGCAACATGCCTTTGCCGACGAGTACGATATTATGGCTTACCTGTCCCTCTTTCAGTAAAAGTTCGCCTTTTTCCACTTCTCTGCGGATCAGGATTTCTTCCAACTGCCGTCTGCCTTCGGGCGCCATGCCGGGATAGCGGGAGTTGACGGTGGCATTCACTGTTTCTTTGAGTAATGTGTCCATAACGGTTATGCAGGTTTGGGTGTCATTTAGCGTGGCAAAGGTAGCAAAAAATATTTGATATGCGTCAAGTTGTTCTCCCTTTCCTTTCCGTATCTTTGCGCGATTTTTATCATAGCGCTTCTACAACAATGATACAGCAGGAGAATCTGAAGAAACGGCTTGCCAGGCTGGCGGCCCCCATTTTCATAGAGACATTATTAATCATGATGCTTGGCGCGGTGGATACCGTTATGCTGAGCCGCCATTCGGACAACAGTGTGGCTGCCGTAGGGGTGGTCAATCAGATTATCATGCTGACTTTCCTGGTGTTTGAGGTGATTAATCTCGGTACTTCCGTGCTGTGTTCGCAGTATCTCGGCGCACGGCTGCATAAACAGGTGGTGCAGGTGGTGGGTGTATCTCTCCTGGTGAATTTCGCGGTGGGTGTAGGCGTCAGCATGCTGCTGTTCGGGTGTGCGGAGCCTATCCTGCGGCTGATGGGGCTGGGGCCCGAACTGATGCAGGACGGCATGGACTATATGCGTATTGTAGGGGCGTTTGCCTTTTTTCAGGCGTTGTCGCTTACTCTTTCCGCTTCGTTGCGCAGCGCCAACAAGGCGGTGTATCCGATGCTGGTGACGGTGGTGGTGAATGTGCTGAATATAATAGGCAACTATTCCTTGATTTTCGGACGTTTCGGCTTTCCGGAATTGGGAGTGGAGGGGGCGGCCATCTCTACGGCTTTCAGCAGAGGGGTGTCCATGGTGATCCTGTTTGTAATCTTGTTCCGCAAGCATATCCACCGTTTCCCGCCGGCTTACTTCCGTCCGTTCCCTTGGGTGGAGTTGAAGAACCTGATGAAGGTGGGGCTGCCTTCTGCCGGCGAGCAGCTTTCTTACAGTTCGTCGCAGGTGGTGATTACTTATTTCATTAACATGTTGGGAGTGGAAGCGCTTGCCACGCGTACTTATTGTGTCAATATCATCATGTTTGCTTATCTGTTCAGCATTTCCATGGCACAGGGCGGGGCGATATGCATCGGGCATCTGATAGGGGAGAAGAAACCGCGGGCGGCTTTCCTGATGGGGAAATATGTAATGAAGAAGTCGGTGATGATAACCGTGATTCTGTCTTGTATTCTTGCTCTTTTCGGGCATGTTATTTTCGGCTGGCTGACGTCCAATGCCGAGATTATAAAGATGGGGGTTACCATTCTGGTTATTGATATTGTGCTGGAGATAGGGCGTCCTGTCAATATCTTCGCGACGAATGCGCTGCGTGCGGCAGGCGATGTGAATTATCCGTTCTATGTAGGGCTGGTGGTGATGTGGAGTGTAGCCGTAGGGCTTGGCTATCTGTTCGGCATTCCGTTGGGTTGGGGCATTTGCGGCATGTGGGTAGCGTTTTTGCTGGACGAAAATATCCGCGGGGTTATTTTTGTGCGCCGTTGGTACAGCATGAAATGGGCGAGCAAGAGTTTTATAAGATAATGCTTAGGGAGGAAAGGCCGGTTTTCTTTATGGGAAGTAAACGGGGTGTGTACCGGTAAAGATAGGGAAACTGAACGGGGATACTCTAAAAGGTGTCTGAGAAAATACTTTTTGAAGAAAAATTAAACAGCGTATTGTGTTTTGAGTGTTAGCGTGTTATCTCTTTTCCTGCAAAAATACTGAAAAAAATATGCGGGAAAGATTTGCATAGTCCAAAAGTTTGCCATACATTTGCACCGCATTTGAGAACAAATGTTGGTTACTAAGGAAGTTTGGGTGAGTGGCTGAAACCACCAGTTTGCTAAACTGACGTACGGGTAACCGTACCGGGGGTTCGAATCCCCCAGCTTCCGCAAGGAACTGAAAGCATCGGTCTGAAAGAACCGATGCTTTTCTAAAAAAAAACTTGTTGGTGGATTCGTCTAACGGTTAGGACACATGCCTCTCACGCATGCAATACGAGTTCGATTCTCGTATCCACTACAGTAAAATTTGTTTATGCACTCTTAGCTCAGTTGGTAGAGCAACTGACTCTTAATCAGTGGGTCCAGGGTTCGAATCCCTGAGGGTGTACGAATCAGAAAAGTAAATTGAAGAAAAGCTCTGAAAATCAATGATTTTTGGAGCTTTTTCTTTATATTAATTCCTATAGGATATAGGTTCAGTTTGAAACTTGGGAATGGCTCAGTTTGAAAACTTGAATTGGAAACCTGAAATAAAAATCAAGTTTTATCTACGAATTGTACGTTATATAATCCTGATAATTAACTGTATAATATTTATTAACAAATATATCATACAGTAATTTACAGAACTTTACATTTAATACCTCAAAGAAATTAATAACACAGCATTAATTCAATTATCAAATGAATATGAAAAATTTTAATGCCATGAGGTTGTTTGGCGGAGTGCAAGTATTAGTTTTAATGAAAAATAATAAAATGGAAAAGAAAAATTACCTGAAAGGTCTATTGGTGGGCTTGTCAGCTATATTGCTGACAGCATGTGGAAACAATGAGAGTATTCTCGGACGATGGGAACAGCCCGTACCTGGGCTACCTATGCTAAAGCAAGGCTTTATTCTGGAAGAGGGAGGAAAGGCTTCGTCCCTCAACATGGCTACGCTCCTTTACGACACTTGGAAGCAGGAAGGCTCTTCACTCATTCTCTCCGGCACAAGCAAGGGTAACCGTCTGACACTCTCTTTTTCAGACACAATGAAGATTGAAAGACTGACACAAGATAGTCTGATACTAAAACGGGGAGAACTTGTTCTCCGATATGCAAGAAGTAAATCCACTGAAGATGAAGAAACCACAGAAAGTATTCCGGCTTCTGTAATTACCCCATCCGGGAAAACGCAGACGGTAAAAGGATAGCTGAGCTGGCAATCGGACCAGAAATCCATTCGTCCATTTCTGAATGAAAGTTTCTTCTCCGATTGCAAAAGTGTATATAAAGTGTACAAAATAAATGAAATGCATAATGATTAAAAGTATTAAAATCTCAATTTACATCGCCTGCATGACGATGATGCTGAGTGTGAGCGGATGCGGAAAACACCAGCAGGACATTACCATATATGAGAACGGGAATATCTATACTTGTGACGATTCTTTGCCCCATGCCAGTGCAATGGTGGTGTCGGAGGGAAAAATCTTGTTTATAGGCGAGACCGACGGCTTGCAGGAATACAAGGATAAAACATGCAAACATATAGACTTGCATGGAAAGACCGTACTTCCGGGCTTTATCGAAAGCCACGCACATCCCGCCTGCTACGGATTCATGGATGCGGGAGATATGCTGGTCATAAACGGAGAGGCTACCAGAGAGGAAATACTGGAGCAATTGAAAGAATATCTTAATGAGCATCCCGATGCGCCCCATATCCTCGGACAAGGATACGGACTGGCTTACCTTGGGCTGCCCGAAGGGGAAACGCCTACGGCAGAGGATCTGGACCGGGTGTCGGACCGCATTCCCATCCTGCTGTATGACGAAGGATGTCATTCCGGATGGGCCAACTCGGTAGCCCTGGCTTTGGCCGGTGTGGACGAGCATACCCCAGACCCTCTGCCCGGAGTGCATTACTACGTACGCTATCCGGGCACGCAGAAACCTACGGGATATCTGTGTGAGAATACAGCCCATATTGTAGCGAATGCTTTTCCGTTCAATACGGTGGAGAGGGTAGCCGAGCATCTGGAAAAGGCTTTGGACACTTATTCAAGGATGGGTTTCACGGCGGTGTTTGATGCGGGAGACATATTCAACTCCACATACCCGGCAGTTGCCATGTTGCAAGAGCAGAATAAGCTGAATCTATATTATCAAAAAGGATACTGGGCAGATCAGACCCTTTCCGTTGCCGAAAACATAGCGCGCCTGAAGCAGCTGGACAAGCAGTACAGCAAGGAAAACTTCTACTGTAATGTATATAAACTTTTTGAAGACGGTACGATAGAGGCCGAATCGGCAGCCCTGCTTGCCCCATACAGCAGTTCCGGAAAGAGAGTGGAGCCTTTCCTCAGCAGAGAGGAGAATCTGGAACATGTATCGGCAGCCCTTTCCGCAGGTTATGCGGTGCATGCACATGCCATAGGTGACAAGGGGCAACAATATATTCTTGACGCATTCTTGAAGACTAAGGACATCAACCCCTCACTTCCCCGTGCGATAGCCCATAATCAGGTCTTTGAGCCGGAAGGAACCGACAAGTATATCGCGATGAAAGAGAATCTGTTCTGTCAGACGACTCCTTCATGGACTGTTCCCGAAGCCGTCAAGGAGACATTGGATAAACTGGGAGAAAAAAGGTTTCTACACCAATATCTTTGGGGAACGTTAGCTGATAACGGGGTGAGAATCACATTCGGTTCGGATTATCCGGCGAATCTGCTTGAAGAAGTGAACCCTTTCAGACAAATCTGGCATGCGGCAATGAGAGCGGACTCTACATCTGGATATTTCCCCCCGTGCGATGCCGGACTGGACATTCGGGAAGGCATTAAGGCATATACCATCCACGCTGCGCAACAAATGGGACTGGCGGACATTACCGGCAGCCTGAAGACAGGCAAGAATGCCGATTTCATACTTGTGGACCGGGATATATTCCAATGTCAGCCAGAAGAAGTGAAAGAGGCTGAAGTTATAGCCACTTATTTTCAGGGAAAGGAAATCACCACCTGCAAATAATGGAAATGATATGAACCCCGAAAGTTGGACAAAAAACTTTCGGGGTTTTAATTATGTCTACGCAAAAAAGAAAACAAAAATCCGTGCATGATTTGCTATCCTATATGCACTTGTTGGCAGATGGTATATGCGGTATCGTTCATCATCTTAAATTTACCTTTTCATAATCTTTTTGAAATCCTCGGCAATCTGCTGCCCCATATTGACTATCGCGCTATCGACTTTATGTACCTCTGCCGGTGTGACCGCATCTTTGTAGCGCGCCTTGCCGAGCTTGAACTTCATATCGTCCAGAGTTCCGGATATATTCAGGCCCAGTTTGAACGGAATGGGAGATTTCAGGATGGAGATGTGATAGTCGAACTTCATATCCAGCCCTTGTGTGCCGCCTACCGCCGCTCTGTAACGGTCCATTGATATTTCGAACGGATAGACGGTTACATTTCCGTCTTTGATGCCGATGTTTACGGATATGCTGTCTATCATGTTTCTCTTCTTGTTTTTGAAGAAGAATTTTTTGGAGATTTCGGCGAAAGTCTCACCGTCCATCAGCACAAGGCTGTCTCCCTTGACATGAATGGCCGACCGCATGGTGGGGATTTTGATGTTCAGGGCGGAGTCCAGGGAAGCGGCGGCAGCCACATTGAAATCGACCGTTCCTTCGAATGAGCGCAACATGGGGACAATCGTGTCCAGGGAAGGGGCGAAGTCTACCAGCTTCCCGATGTTGATGTTGTGCAGCCGGAAGTCGAAACCGGCAAATCCCTCTTCCGGAGATTTTGCCTGATAAACGAGGGTGGTGTTCATGTCGGAACCCATGCCTTTCATGCTGAGCTGTTTCAGGTAGACGGACTGGTTGCGGATGTCCACAGCTCCGCGGACATCGTTGAATGTGACTTTCTCGTAATAGACTTTCCTGAAATCGGTCTGTAGTTCAAAATCCAGGTTCTTGGGGATGACGAACAACTTTACTTCGGTGGAGACCGTATCGCTTTCCGCAGCCAGCGTATCCGACGGGAGCGATATCGACCGTATCAACTGGTTGCAGTCCAACTGTTCGGACGATACGTCCAGTTTGGCGCGCAGGAACTTGTGATGCCGCATGGCGCCGTACAGGTCGTGAATCGAACCGGTGGCGGTGATATCGGATTTGCCGATGCGCATGGTGGCATTGCGCAGGGTGATGACGCGGTCGTTTACCGTGACGGAAGTTTTCTGCACCTGTATGGGAAGTGCACATTCCGGGGTGCGGAATGCCATGCGGTGGAAACCGATGATGCCTTTGGGTGTCCATAGCGAATCGCGTACTTTTTCGGCTGTTATTCCGATGCCTGCTTTGTCCATTCCCAGGCGGGTGTCGCCCATGCGGCAGAACAGTGTGTCCGCTTCCAGTGTAAGCCCTATCTGCGGATTGGCAGGGTTGTGCTCTCCGGGTTGCAGCTTGAGGCGGGCGGATGATTTTCCGCAAAAGAGGTCGAGCGAATCCGCCAGGGATACTCTCAACTTGTTCATCTCTATCTTGCATTCCGTCTTGGCAGGGCGCAGCGTGTCTTGGGAAGGATAGGTGCTGATTGCCGCCGTAAAGCTTTCCGTGGCTGAGTTCAGGGCAGGTGAGCGGAGCGTCATATCCTTGATTTCAACACGCCCTCCGAGCCATTCGTTGCCGGCAAAGTCCAGCGTAGCGTTGCTTGTGAACTCGAAATTCTTTTGGGTATGGCGCAGCACGAGTTTGTCTGTTCTGATTTTGCCTTGAACCTTTATCCGTCCCCAATCCTGTTTCTTGAGGGTGGACAGGCGGCAACGCAGTTTCAGGTCGGCATTCATCTTTCCATCCATGCCGATGCCTTCCTGAAGAGGGAAAATCTGCGCCAGCGTATTCAGGTCGACGGTAGAGCGGGTATGAAAGGTGATGTCCGGGTCGGTGAGCAGGTTATCCACTTTCATATCGGCCAATATGTCGGTGTCGGCGCCTTTGAACTGGAAGATTTTCAGGTTCAGGCAAGAGGGGGTGTTCCGCATGAGGTCTATCCGGGCGGAAAAGTCGGCGTTTACCTTGTCTATGCCGTAAGGCAGCCCGGCGTATCTGGCGAAAGCGTCTTTTATCCTGATGTCCAGCGTGGCAAGGGGCATCTTCTGCTTGCCGTACATGCCTTTCAGCGTGCCGATGAAACTTACTTCTCCTCCTGCCGATACTTCCGCCTTTTTCAGGATGCTCTCCGGAATCATGTGCAGTACGGTTTCCAGCGAGGGGGTGTGCAGCCCGTATTGCAAATCGACGTCGAGTGCTTTGGCTGCGGTGTCGCGGCGCACGGTTCCTTTTACTCCCAATTTCGTACCGTTGATGTCAATCATGGCATCGTGCAGGAGCAGGGAGTGCCGGGCGGTATTCAGTTCAAGGTCGGTGCGCAGGTGGGTGGCGATGCGGTTTGCCAACAACTGCCCGTCTTGCCAGAAGAGAAGGTTCTTGTTGCGGAAATCTACTGCCAGCATGGAATGGCCTTTCTTCATATTGGCTTTCAGGGTAAGGTCTGTGTCCCATAGGTTGGCGAAAATGCGTGTGTCGCGGTCGTCCATGGTTACCGTGGCGTGCTGGATGGAAATTTGCCGGATGTCGAGCTCGTCGATGTTCATGGCGTCTCCGGTAGGTGAAGAGGCGGACTGTACCGTATCCGGAACGGTGATGTCCCAGTTGGCAATGCCGTCTTTATTTTTATAGGCGTAGATATCGGCATGTTCCAGCGCCAGGCGGTGGATGCTGATTTTCTGTTGCCGCAGGTAGTCCATGGGGTTGACCACCGCTACGGCCTTTTTGAATGATACCAGGGTATCGGTCCGTTGCCACAACGTGTCGCGGATGGCTTTGGAAACCAGGGTCCCGTCGGTCAGTTGCACTCCGAAGCGGGGGAATGTTGAGAAAAAGGTAAGCTCCACGCTTTTCATGTCCAGCTTGGCGTTCAGGTTGCGGTTGGCGGCTTCCAATACTATGGGAGTCAGCTTCTCGGAAGTGAATATGAAGTTCAGGACTATGGCAATCAGTATGCCTGCAACGGCTGTGAGTGCTCCCAGTATGATACCGGACAGTTTGAGTATTTTCTTGGTTTGACTTTTCATTTTGTAATTCGTTCTGTAAATATTGGGCAAGGAGTGATTTCCTTTCCTTAATCATGTGCAAAGTTATAACTGTAATTTGATAAAGCCGTAAGCCGGTATTGTTAAAAAATGATTAAAGGAATTTATGAATGATTTTTCCACTATAATGAATAATTGAGTTCTTTTTTTATGTTAAAGCGTGAATAAATGCTGCTTAAATTTTATATTTGTACCGTTGGTATCCGGTTATGTTGCCTTATATATAAGGTATATCGGGATGCCTTAAGTTTAATCTAATAAATTGATGTTATGAAAAAGTACATTGCAGAAATGCTGGGAACCATGGTTCTCGTTCTTATGGGCTGCGGCACGGCAGTCAGTCTGTCGTGCACATCGGCCGACCCTAATCTGGCGGCCACGGTAATAGGTACGGCGCTTGCTTTCGGATTGTCGGTGGTGGCTATGGCCTATACTATCGGTGGTGTTTCGGGCTGCCACATTAATCCGGCGATAACGCTCGGTTGCCTGCTTTCCGGCCGTATGAGCGGAAAGGATGCCGGTATGTATATGCTGTTTCAGGTGATAGGAGCTATTTTAGGTTCTGCCGTTCTTTGGGTGCTGACTTCCAATTCGGGTGTGAGCGGAACAGGCGCCAATGCCTGCCAGGAAGGAGTTTCCGTAACGGGTGCCCTGCTGGCCGAGATTGTGTTTACATTTGTGTTTGTACTGGTGGTACTGGGCACTACCGATGCCAAGAAGGGCGCCGGTAATTTTGCCGGACTTGCCATAGGTCTCTCTTTGGTACTTGTACATTTGGCCTGCATCCGTTATACCGGTACTTCGGTTAATCCGGCTCGCAGTATAGGCCCTGCGCTCTTTCAGGGTGGAGAGGCTTTGAGCCAGTTGTGGATTTTTATTGTAGGCCCGTTTATCGGTGCGGTGCTGAGTGCCGGAGCATGGAAGATAGTTGCCGGCGGAAAGGAATGAGCCGGTGCCCGGCCTGAACCGGGTCGGTGATATTTGAAGAGGATATTTAAAGAGGATGTTTCCCGATTGCGACGGAACGCAGTGTTTGGGGAACATCCTCTGTTTTTTTACTCTTTCGACTGGTGTACGGTGAGTTGCGGGAACGGGAATCCGATACCTTCTTCATTGAATGTCTGGTAGACGATTTCGTTGATATCGTACAGTACACTCCAGTAGTCGGCGCTTTTTACCCATACGCGTACCGTGATATCGACGCTGCTTGCGCTCAGTGAACCTAAGACGATGAGAGGAGCGGGGGTGTCCAATATGCGGCTGTCTGCATTGATGATGCGTTGCAGCACGGCTCTTACTCGCTTCACATCCTCGCCGTACTCTACGCCGAACACCCATTCGACACGGCGCTTGTCCTGCTTGCTGTAATTGGTGACGGCATTGCCGCTGAGGCTTCCGTTGGGCACATAAATCATACGGTTGTCGAGGGTGGACAGTATGGTGTGGAAAATCTGTATTTCCTTTATCGTGCCGCTTACTCCCGGTCCGTCTATGTAGTCGCCTACCTTGAACGGCTTGAAAATCAGTATAATCAGTCCGCCGGCAAAGTTGGAAAGGTTTCCGGAAAGCGCCATACCCACAGCCACACCTGCGGATGCAAGCAGCGCCGCAAAGCTGGTGGTTTCCACACCGAGCTTGCCGATGATGGCAAAGGCAAGAATCATATTCAGCAGAATCTTTATCAGGCTCTTCAGGAAGGTCTGTACGCTGGTTTCAATCTTCCGTTTTTCGAGTATTCTGGCTACCAACGCGCTTATCTGCCTGATGATGAAACGTCCGATTACATAGATTAAAATGGCGATTAATATGTCCTTGCCGGCATCCATTCCAAAATCTATCAGTTTTTCCAATGCCTGTTCGAGTTTCCCACCGGCGGCGGGAGTGTTCAATAAAAGTAAATTCATTTCTTTTTCGCAATAAATAAAATAATATTATAAAATAGGTGTATATTCAGCGTGCAAAGATAATCAAAATCCGGGCGGTTGTGGCGTATGAAATATATAATGCGTATTATTTCCTAAATAGAATTAAAACATTAATTTTGCCAAATATTACACTCTAACTTAAATAAATTAATAAAAAATGAACGTATGAAAAAAGTATTAACTTTATTCGGATTGCTTTTTGTGCTGTTGGGTAGTGCCCATGCACAGAAAGGAAAACAGGCGATAGGTTTTGGCCTGAGTTACGGAACAGAAATCGAAAGTATCGGGTTGGGTATCAAGTATCAGTACAATATTACCAATCCTATCCGTATAGAGCCGTCTTTCAACTATTTCTTCGAGAATGACAATGTAAGCATGCTGGATTTGAACGTGAATTTTCACTATCTGTTTCCGGTGGCCAAGAGCGTTAAGCTTTATCCGTTGTTCGGTTTGACATTGTCCAACTGGATGTTCGACATGCACGACTTTGATATTGATATGGACGAAGGCCATGTGCATATCGACGATAACGGCAATCATAACGAATGCCGGTTCGGTGTAAATCTGGGAGCGGGAGCGGAATTTGCACTGCCTCGTAACTGGGCGATGAATTTTGAGTTCAGATACCAGCTGGTAAGCGATTTCGACCAGGGGGTTATCAATATAGGAGCTGCATACAGATTCTAAGAGAGCAGCGTATATTTTCGGGCACGGATTACACGGATTTTACGGAAATACAAATTACACGGAAAACACGGATTTTCTTTATTCTTCTTCCGTGAAATCCGTGTAATCCGTGCCCGAAAAAAATATCATGTGCATTTTGCACGTCCTCTTATAACGCGTTAAACAAGAGGTGTTTCAGTATATTAGAAGTTTGTCCAATCGCACGGAAAAGTCATTGTTTCTCCATATCCGCTGAGGGTGTATGAAGCTATGGCTTTATTCTCATTGAGCGTGTAGCTCAGATTATAACGTTCGGTTGAGTTCTCGCTCGGATCCTCCAGGTCGGTGTTTTTGATAGTCATTGCGGTGGGCAGGTTTGCACCGGCATTTCCCAGATAACCAGTTATGGCAAAGACGTTGAATACGCAATCGTCCGAAGCCAGCTCTTCCGGGAGAAGAAGCAGGGGCATGGCGTTATAGGTGTTCTTTATTGCCTGGGTATATTCATAGGTTTGGCTGCAGGTGATGTTTTTGCTTTTTGCTTCTATTTTTTCCAATACCTTGTTGTTGTAGGTGTAGTTGATTTCACCTGATTCGGAGTAAGAACCTTCGTCATCTTTACCGTCGGTTTTCATGCTGATTTTCTGCATCTGTCCGTCCGCGTTGTAATTGAAAGTATAGGCTATATTCATTTCTTCTCTAAAGTCCGTATCCGTATATTTTAATTTATAGGCAGTGACAAACCCTGAAGTGTTGAAAGCAAAATCGGAAGCAATCCAGCGTTCGCTTTCACGTTCGGATGAAGTGATGCTGATTAAAGAGCGGATAGGGTCTACCTTTATTGCACGCGAAGAGGCATAATTGAAAACAAGAGTGTTTCCATCTACTTCCGCTTCTTTGATGGTTCCGTCTTCATTGTAGGTTACGTCAACGCCCGACATGGAAGTGGCGCGTACACCGTCGACAACCGATGAGGGAATGCCGATTGGTGCAGGACCGTTACCTTGTGTGCCGTTTTCGTCATCGTCGTCGCAAGCTGTAAGATTCAATGCGCAAATTGAAAAGCAAACACAGTACAGCAGGTTCTTGCTCAAATTTGCCAACTCAAATTTCTTTTTCATAATGTAATTCTCCTAACCCCAATTTCGAAGGTCCGTTAAAAACAGAAATAGAAAGAGATGTGAAATTGTATATGCTATTCTTTATATACTTATTATAAAAGAGAAAAGCTATAACATCCTTTCGTTGCAATTCTTGAATATGTAAAAATATCAGTAATGCAAAAGTAGGGTTGAATTCTTATTTAAGGAAATAAAAACAGAGATTGTTAGGCGCGAAAACCGACCGGATAATCCGGCTTTTGTGATGTATAGTCCGACAGGCTGGATGCGGATGAGCTAATTTCAATTAAATATACTTGGACTTGGTGATTTATTGTAAATATTTAGTCTATAATTATATTTTAAATAAGGTAGATATAAACCAGGTTATTTGTTGTGTAAAATACATAAATATAAGTGGCTTTTTAAGAAGGGGAATTGTAGATATATGAGATAGAAAAAGAGTGATTTTTCTATCATAAAAGCCTTATTATCTTAAATATCACCATATTATAATTAATATAATTTAGTTTTTAATGGCTTTTTCTTCCCAATTTTTGTTCTATATTATATTTTTTACTACATTTGCGATGTGAATATTTTTCTTGATATAAAAATGCTAAAATAAACTCTTTTTAGCTGAATGGTATGTAATAAAAAGATGCCTTACATATTGCGAGGCGGATAAAGATAAATATACATTAATATATAGGAAAATAATATGGTGATTATTGCTGATTATATCAAATTTTTCGGAGAGGTTTGCATTGGTGATATGCCTATTTGTTTTACGGACATATATTCACCGATAGGTTATAGACCTGCTGTCTCTTTTCCGGTAATTACCCGGACGTATCGGCCGTCTGATGCCGGTGATAATCATGGTACATATAATAAAATGGATTGACATGAGAATAAAAGGATTCTTTTTTTTCCTGTTGTTGCTTTATGGCGGATATGCCCAGGCACAGGAACTGCGTGATTCCGTGAAAATCTATTTCCGGCAGGGGTACTCCGTGCTGGACCTTTCGCGAAGAAACAACAAACAGTCGCTGGATAGGATAGCGGACAGCCTGAAGACCAGTTATGCGGATTCTGTTTATCAGTTGCGGCGTATCATGGTTGTGGGCGGAGCTTCACCGGAAGGAAGTATCCCTTTGAACAGGCGTTTGTCTGTGAATCGTGCAAAGGTGCTTTTCAATTATTTGTCCCGTTATGGTGAACTGCCCGACTCGCTGAAAACGAATGTCTTTCTCGGAAGAGACTGGAACGGACTGATACGGCTGGTAAAGGATGACGAGAATCTGCCTTACCGGGAAGAGACGATGGAACTGTTGTACGAGCTGGCGGAGGATGCGGCAAACAACGATTTGTCGAAAGGTGACCATTTGCGGCGTATGCAACGGCTGCGCGGCGGAGAGCCTTATTGGTACATGTATAGGAAATATTTTCCGGAACTGCGTGCTTCGCGGTTGTATTTGTGGTATGAAAAGGTGTGGAATCCCCTTGCACCTGTATCAATGCCGCCCGTTAAACCGACCATGCCTCAGACAAGGGCGGTAGAGCCGATGATTGTTCCTTACGTGCCTCCACAACCGCGCAAGTGGTATATGGCTGTAAAGACCAATATGCTGTATGATGCGCTGCTTGTACCCAACATCGGTGTGGAAGCTTATTTGGGCAAGGATTGGAGTGTGGCAGCCAACTGGATGTATGCCTGGTGGAAAACCGACCGGAGACACTGGTATTGGCGTACTTACGGAGGAGACCTTTCCGTGCGCAAGTGGCTGGGAAAGGCTGCTAAGGCGAAACCGCTGACCGGACATCATTTAGGAGTCTACGGACAGATTTTTACTTATGACTTTGAAACAGGCGGAAAAGGATACATAGGCGGAAAACCCGGCGGTACGCTTTGGGACAAGATGAACTATTCGGCAGGGGTGGAATATGGTTATTCATTACCGGTGGCCTACAGGCTGAATATTGATTTCAGCATTGCCGTGGGCTATTGGGGCGGTACTTATTACGAATATAAGCCTGTGGACAACTGCTATGTATGGCAAAGTACGAAAGAACGGCACTGGTTTGGACCTACAAAGGCGGAAGTGTCATTGGTGTGGCTGATTGGCCGCGGAAACTTTAATGAAGGAAAGGGAGGCAGACGATGAAGAGCAGGATACAAATTATGGTATGCGGACTGCTGTCCATGATTCTTTTTTCGTGCGAGCATAAGGACTTGTGTTACCATCATCCGCATGTGGCTGTCGTGAAGCTTGAGTTTGACTGGAAGAATGCTCCGCAAGCCAATCCGGAAGGTATGTGCGTGTTCTTCTATCCGGAAGAGGGGGGAGAACCGGTACGTTTCGACTTTACGGGAAAGACGGGCGGAGAGATAGATATAAAGGTGGGAAGGTATAAAGTGCTTTGCTACAATAACGATACGGAAGCCGTACAGTTCAGGGGAATGGAAGATTTCAACGCGCACGAGGGGTATACACGCGACGGAAATGTGTTTGAAAGTATTTATGGCAACGCTGCCCATTATGCGCCTCCTGCCAAAGGAGCGGAAGATGAACGGGTGGTTATCTGTCCGGATATGATGTGGGGATGCAACGCGCTGAACGTGGAGATCACCGAAGCGGGACTGAGCTATGAATGTGTGCCTTTTGAGGATAAGGACAAGACGGAGTGGATGGAAAGTACGGAACATATCATCACGCTCTATCCGGCAGAATTGATATGTACCTACACGTATGAGGTGCGCAATGTGAAGAATATGGAGTATATGACACAGGCATGCGGCTCGCTTTCGGGCATGGCGCCTTCGATACGGCTTGCCGACGAGGAATTGGGCAAGGAGTGTGTGACGGTGCCTTTTGAGACGAACCTGCATCCGGATAATTCAACAATGACCGGAATGTTCTATACCTTCGGACATCATGAGGAGAATATGGAACCGCACATGATGGCGCTCTATGTGTGGTACTCCAACAAGGAAAAGTTCTATACGACTTTTGACGTGACCGACCAGGTGCACAGCGCTCCGGACAAACGGCACGTGCATATCATCATCGACAATGCCGAATTCCCCGAGCCGCTGCCGGAAGACGGAGGATTTGACGTGGAGGTCGATGACTGGCAGGAAGTGGAAAACGACATTATAATGTGATTGTACAAACATATGTTTTGATTTTTTATTATTATTTTTTTTAGAGTTATGCAAACGAGATCAATTTTTATGGCACTATCGGCCATGGCATTGGTAACGGCATGTACCAACGACGAAACGATAGAAATGAACCAGGGCGACGGCATTACCTTTAATACCGTGGCGGGAAAAGCTACCCGTACTGGAAGTGAAGCTACTACGACAAACAGTATCAAGGACTTCCACGTGTATGCCTTTACACAAGGACTGGAGTATATGAATCATGATGTGACGAAAACAGGCAACACATGGACATACGGTGATACCAAATTCTGGCCGGAATCAACTGTGGATTTCTATTCTTACAGTCCGATGGATATGAGAAGAGGCACAGTGAATATAACGGCAGAGGGAGAGAAAAAAATCGAAAAATATTTGGTGGCAGGTGATGAAGACTTTCTGTATGCGCTGAACCTGGGTGAGAAGAAAGCCGACCACGAAGCCAAGAAACCGGTGAATATTAACTTCCGCCACGCTTTGTCGCAGATTGTATTCAAAATTAAAAACACCAATCCTAATCTGACTGTATTTGTGGATGGAATCAGAGTGGAAGGTGTAGAGAATACCGGTGATTTTACTTGGCCTACAAAAGGCACTGCCGAATATTGGGATGGTTCTGAAGCTGATACGGAAACAGACAATTCATGGGGTACTTGGAATATTGTTTATAATCCGAAAGAAGCTGAAAGGATTTCTTATAATGCAGACATTACTCCGATAATGGGAGAGGGGCTTGTTGGCTCTAAAGAAGCTCCTGTACAGGATTTGACCGTGAAGACGGACAATAGCTATAAAGGTTTGCTGCTTTTGCCGCAGACTTTGAATCCGTGGATTACAAATACAGGTGATGTGGATGCCGACGGTGATCCTATTTATAAAATTACGGGTACTGCACGCGTACTGGTTAAATGTCGTCTGGTAGATACCGAGACAAATGTCCAGTTGTGGCCGAAACCTGAAGAGGGTGCTGTGACCAAGTTCGTTGGTGTTTCCTTGGTTGGAGAAACAGTAGCTGAGGCCGACCAGCCGGCTGCACAGGTCTGGAAGCAGGGCAAGCGTTATGTCTATACTCTTATCTTTGGTGAAGGCGGCGGTTTCGATCCTGAAAATCCCGATCCTGAAAATCCGGATCCGGAACCCGTTTTGGTTCCTATCACATTCGACGTAACTGTGGATAACTTTGTTGAATATCCTCAGGATCTCGATGCCAGTGTTCCTGATTCAAAACCCGGAAAATAAACTGAACCACCGCAAACCTGTCTTTTCCATCCGTCGGGTTGCGGAAATATAACAGGCCGGGCGGGGTTGAATGTTCCCCTCCCGGTCACTACTTATTCAAATAAAAAAATAAATGCCTATGCGACTTAATTTTAAAAAGGATTTCCTTCTTGTCACGGCCATGCTGGTCGCTGCCGGCTGTTCCGATAGCATGACGGAAGAAAACAATCCGGAACAACAGGTGCCGATTGCCTTTGGCACACAAGTTGCCACCCGCGCCGTGGTGGAAAGTGACAAGGAGGGTATGGATAATTTCACACTGTGGGGATGGGTACGGGAAAGCGATGGACCGAAACTGTTTTTCGATGCCGCTTCGGTTACTCCGTCGGGAAACTATGGCGAGAAACGTTTCTGGGCTGTAGGCAGGCCTTATGACTTTTTCGCGTTGCATCCGGAAAAAATGAAGGAAGAGGGGATTGCTGCCGAAGTTTCCTGCAACGACAAGGGCGAACTCTGGGTTACGGGTTTTGATTCTTCCAGAATGGGGAAGGATGCCGTGGATTTGATGACGGCAACAGAGACAGACGTGACTTATGAGGGTGGCGGAACGATGGCGCCCGTGCTTCTGGCATTCAAACATGAACTGGCACAGGTGAAATTAACTGTCCGTACCGGAGAGAAGCAGGCGGAAGTGTCGGACATCAGACTTTTCGGTGTGGACTATAAAGGTGACTTGTTGTGGACGCCGGAAAACTCGACATGGCAAAACCGGGTGAACTGTACGGAAGAGAAAACTCCTTTCGTACGCAGCGGGAGCGTGCGGATAGAAGCCGGAAGCAGCGCTACCGTGCTGGATGGCGTATTGCTGTTGCCGCAGCCGGTGACGGAGGATGTGGCGGTAACCTTTAAGTATGCCTATACCGGCAAACCGCTGTCGGAGGCAAAAGAAGCGATGGTATACCTGGATGCGGCTCTGACAACGGAATGGATAAAGTCGAACACTTACCATTATAAAATAACGCTGCCTGCTGCCGATGCCGACATTACTGTCAAAGTGAGCGTGGGCGATTGGGACAGCAAGGATATTTCGGCAGATTGGTAATCTCATAAACAGGAAGGAGAAGATATGAAAATCCTGAAATACTCATATATATGTATGTTTGCCGCAACGGCGGGGATAATGACGGCTTGTGCACCGGACGGGCAGGAAGGGATGTTTCCCGGAAAGGGAGAACCGGTGACGGTGAAATTTTCAATCGATACAAGGGCGGCAGGAACGGATGATTTCGACTCGCAGGTGAAGACGCTCAGGGTGTATGCTTTCCAGGATGGCAGCCCGGTGGGGTATTATTATGGCGGGGAGGATGTGCCGGTTCATACTTTTGAATGGAAGTTGCCGAAGGGAGAAGTCTGGTTTTATGCAGTGGCCAACGAACAGGAGGCCGGAAGTCTGCTTTGCGAAAACAAGGGAGATATTTTTGTGCTGCCCGGTGAGACTGCCGGAGGCGTACATCCGGTTGAGGGGTTGGAAGTGACGCCGGACAAACTGGAGTCCTTGACTTTCAGCCGGCTGCCGGAAGCGGAATATGTGTCGGGCGGAACGGAGACAGGCAAGGATGAAACGGGAAAAATTTACCGTTCTGCCATTGTGCCGATGACCGGTAAGTGTCGCGAAACGGTTGCTAACGACCATCAGGAGATAAAGCTGGTTTTGAAACGAAGCGTGGCGAAGCTGAACCTGTACTTTGCCAAAGCGGACGTGACCGATGCCGGAAAGGGACAGCTCTATATGGGGCGCGGATTGTACCTTTATAATATACCGGAATACGGGTATCTGTTTCCAAAAGAGAAGTACGAATATACGGGAGCTTTCAATTGTCTGGAAGGAGCGGGTGACAGTTCCGATTCCCGGCATCAGAAAAACGGAAAGGTGATTCTGAGTGCGGGGTGGCCGGAAGAACCGGAGAATGCCCCTCAGGAGGGTACCGATGCGTATGAGGAGTACGAACAGAACCTGAAAGAGAAAACCCATATCAACGAGATTAATGCACTGGCACACGCGGGAAATACAGACCCGGAGCAATTTCAGTGGATGCCGGCCAAACCTGTCTATCTTTTTGCCAACCCTAATGGGATAGCCGACCTTTATCCTTCCGCCCCTGCCGGTGACAAGGAGAAAGGATATTATCTGAAAATACTGTCGCATGAACATAAAGTGGAAAGTGACGGTACGGAAGGACATGAGGCTGATATGCAATATGTGGCTTTGCCCGAAGTGGAAGCCAACATGAACCTGCGGCTGTTTTCCGTTATTTCCATGCACGGACACGTGGCTATGACAGCACATTGGATGATTGTTCCGTGGGAACCCGGAGGCGGAGATGTGGAATTTAATTAGGCAGACGAATAACAGACAAAAATATACAGCATGATGAAAAAAACAGTGAATCATATTCTGGCGGCGGGACTGTTGGCGCTCCTGTCGCTTGCATCTTGCACCGATGAGTTCATCGAAGGAAACGACTTGCAGGGAGTAGACCGTAACAAGCGGGTAGAGGTGAGGCTTCCGTTCGGTGTGGGACGTGGCATCACTACCACGATTACAACCCGTGCGGCAGGTGGAGAGATTGATTATGACTCCCAGCTTTCGGGCGTGATGGCTTTTGTATATGAAGCGAAGAGCGACAATCCGGAAGAAAATGAGTTGTTGGCCTATCATCTGTTCTCCAATCCGTCCAATAAGCCGCTGGAAGGCGCTACCGGCGGATGGATTGCCGATAATGACGACCCTACGTGCGGTGAAATCAAGTTCTATGTTCCGGTGGGCGATGTGTACATCTATCTGTTGGGCAATGCGCAAAGTTCGTTCCTTAATTTCTTTCCGGGAGTATCGGGTGGGGATGCGCTGGGCACTCAGGCGGAGTTTTTTGAAAAAGCAACCCCGAAGTGGAACGGAAACATACACAGCGTAGACGGTTATCTGCCGCTTACGGGTATGGTGAACAACAATACAGGATTATGTCATGTGAACGAACAGGGGCAAATCAGCTATACGGATGAAGAGGGAAAAACTCATACGCTGTTGCCGGACGGTAAGCACGATGAAGACAACTCGTTTGTGCTGAAACGCCTGATGAGCAAGATTACAATGAATATCAGGGAAGGTAAAGGAGTGAAGTTTACGGCGCGAGATTATACGGTTCGCCATATACCTCATTATGTATCGCCCACCGCACAGGCGTGGACGGAAGAAGAGCGGGACCGTATCCTGGTGGAAGATGCCAAGCCGGTGAATTTCGGTGTACTGGATTCTCTCACTTTTACTATATACCTGCCGGAGAACATACGCAAGGTAAGACCCGGCGTGGAGATTACCGAATACAGGCAGCGGGATAAGGTGGTGAAGACTGCCGACAATAAAAATACGGAAGAGACCGCTCCCGATGATTTTCATGCCGATAATGCCGATAATCACAAAGGGCACTACAAGTTTGAGTTTGCTCCGAAAGCTTCTACTTATATTGAACTGACCGGATGGTTTGAAAATGCAGATACGACGGTTGCTGCCGATGTCCGTTATTATATCCATTTGGGTAATTTCGGGAAAGACCTCAACCACTTCAGCGTGGAGCGCGACCATCACTATACGTATAATGTAACCATCAACGGAGTGGAGGATATAGTGGTGGAAGTGGAAGATGAGAACGAAAAGACTCCGGGAGCGGAAGGAGTGGTGTTCAAGCATGAGGCTTTCGCACATATCGATGCCCATTTTGACCAGGTGGAGATGAAATTCATGCGGAAAGATATTGAGAAGGGTGTCTATCTGTATACCGACACACCTTTCGGGGTCATGGGAGTGATGTATTATCCTAAAGGTACTCCCGACGGAGGTGCGGAAGGCAAATGTGTATCTGTGAGCAGTTTCGGTATTACCAAAGAGGTGGCACAAGGCTATCTGGCGTGGCTGGAGTTTGCGAAAGAGACGCAAAAGGATAACTATTTCTATAATGGAACAAAACCGGATAAGGAAAGCCCCTATCTCCTGGAATACTATTCTCCTGGCAAGGTGAAAAGTGTGTTCGATGCGCTCGATGAGTTTTATGCAAGCAAGGAGGATTCGGCGTACTACACCTGCTTTGTGGATGAGAACTTTTATGAAAGACATCCCGACCCGCGCATTACGGTACCGGTACATCTGAAAGATTTTATCAACTGCAAGGACCGTATCTTCTCGCTTGCTACCGACCTCGAGTTCAGCCAAGATGGTAAGAGCGCGGTGTCGCAGTCGGTTTATACGCTGAAACAACGTTCCATTGCCTGCTTTTATGATATGAACGATGAGACTCTCAATAAATTCGGCTTGGAGTCGGTGGAAGAGCAGAAGCACATCCTGTATGAGCCAGAACCGGGCGAGAGGGAAGTTTGGGACGGCAGAAAGAATACTTGGCAAAAGCTGGATGGTCAGGTTGGAAATTGTAATATACATGGTATGGAATGGGGGCTTAAAAAATCACCTTTCCTATCCGGTTTTATACTGAGGAAAGATGGAAGTCTGAAGGAATACCGACCGATTAGCGGACAGGCCGACGATCCGGTTATCATGCTGATACGTAACCGTGATTTGAACGGCAACGGCTATCTGGACGAGGAAGAACTGCGCTGGTATGTACCTGCCATAGGGCAATTGGTGGGTATGTGGCTGGGAGAGCCTGCCATGGCAAAAGAAGCCGCCTTGTGGAAATCGTCTTTCGATATATATATAGGAGCGGAAGGGAAAAAGATAGAAGATAATCCCGTACAGGGATATACGGCCAGTACATACGGTTCTTATTCCACAATATGGTCGGAACTGGGAGGATACATAAGTCATACGTATCTGAGACACATGATTAGTGTGAGGAGCTTGGGAAGCGGAGTCGTGAGTGGCAGGATGGACAGGGAAGTTTCGTCTCCTTATTACAAATACGATGAAGCAAGCCGTACGCTGGAAGTCTTTTTGGCGGATGAAGCCATGCGCTCGTTCAGTTACCGGGAGCTTCAGCCCCATAACGAACGCGATACGCAGAACCGTCTGTACAAGAAATTCCAGCTGGCACAAGAACCTATGCTGATGGATGTGACTGTAAGGGACACTTGCCATAATAAGTTTCATAACAAAATTGATAAGGATAGTATAGCAACATGGACAGGTACGACATTGAAACTCGTTGAGATAGACCATGCCAAACGAGATAAGTTTACCATAGCCCAAGACTATCACGAAGCAGGAGACGGAGTGACCCCCGCCGGAGCGTGGCGCTTGCCCAATGAACGCGAACTGACATTGATTCAGCTGGCATTCAACTTCTTCCAGGATGAGGACAACCTACCTTTCTCGCCCATGGTGAAGCCGGGAGACAAGGATGCCCTAGGTGACGCTTACGGCTGGTACAATCCACTCAGTCTGACATGTGATTCAAATGATAAAAGGAAGCATAACTTTAAGCACCGGCTTTGCGCCGTGTTCCATTGCCGTACGGCGTATTCTTACAGCCGCTATTATCCCGGTAGACACGAATATACGCCTACCGGCTACATACTGAACTATTGGAAGACCGATTCGGAAGAGGGGTTGCAGAAAATTCGCCGGGTAGAAATGCATATGATGCGCTACTATTCAGATGAGAGAGGCATGGTGGAGGAAGACAAGGAAGAACGGAAAAAATACGGCAGAGCCGGTGTGTTCTGTGTGCGCGATGTAAAGTGATGATTTGTGCAATTCGGTTGTCTCTTCCTCTTTCCATGCCAGGCTCGGGTTTGCTTAGGAGCGCGCCTTGATTTTATCCGCGAATTCTTTCCAGCCTTCGGCCGTTTTGTAGGCTTCGACGGCTTGTGCGGGTACGGAAATGCTTGTTATGGTTTCCGGAAATCCGTACCATTCGCCTTCGGAAGTGGCAGGCGGTGTGAGGGCTTCCACAATGACCTCTTTTATGCCGGTATTGTCGAAAGCGGAAAAGTCGATGCGGGTGACACGGGCGGGAATGGTCAGTGTATGTACCTTTTGGTTGCCGGTTATCAGGCCTTGCCCCAGGATGCTTATGCTTTGAGGAATTTCAAAGCGGGCAAGGTTGGGGCAGCCTACAAGGCAGTGCTCTTTGATTACGGCATCCGGATGGTTGCTTGAGGTAGGACCGTATGCGGATACTTCCGTCAGGTTGGGGCATAGGTAGAAGGCGCGTGCTTCTATGGTGGAGATGCTGTTGGGAAGTTGTACAGTGGTGATGCCGCTTCCCCGGAATGCTTCCATACCGATATGTGTGACGCTTTGGGGGATTACTGCGGATTTCAGATGTTCCGTCATCATGAATGCTTGTGTTCCGATGGCTGTGAGTGCAGACGGCAGTAATACTTCTTCTACTCCGGAGCATGCGAAAGCGCTTTCGGGAATCCGGGTGATTTGGGTGTGCGAGAGGTCGACCCGTTTCAGTCGGTCGCAGTAGTAGAACAGGTCCGGTGCAAGTTGCTTCAAGGTGGACGGGAATACGATTTCCTGTATGCCGGAGTTGAAGAAGGCCATTTCGCCGATAGAGGTCAGTCCCTCGTTCATCACGACTCTGGTGATTTGCCTGTTCTGCATAAAGGCTTCCGGTGCAATGGCTGTTACGTGTGGGGGAAGCGTGATTTCGCTGTATCCTTTATATATTTCTGTCAGTACGCCTTCCTGTACGCGGATGGGAGCAATGCTTACGGTGAAGCTTGCCTGACGGTCTTCTATGCCGATGGTCAGTACCAGCCGGTCTGCCGGAGCATCGGAAGAAAAGCCGCTGACTTGTTCCGGAGTTACAGTGACGGGATATTCTTTGCCATTACTATATACGCCGGTCAGCAGGAGGCCGTCCAAATCGAGTGGTTCTCCCAAAGTATATGCTATTTTATGAGGCGGCTGTGCAATGGACAGCCCGATGAGTGTTCCTTTGTCTTCCGGCTGCTCTTCTCCGGGGGTGAGGGCGGAAGTCAGGCGGATTTCAAGCTGTATGTCTTTTCCGGCATCTATCGTTTTCCCAACGGACCATATACGGTAGTTGTCCGGACCGCCGCCTTCCTGTACGACAAATGTCAGGAAGCGCTGCGATTGTCCGGAGAACCATACTTCGCCGGGCAGCGTGAACAGGGCGATACCCTGCGCATTGGCGGTTGCGCCGGCTGTGGGAGGCGTGAGGTTATCTTGCTCGAATGCCTTGTAGTCTTTTTCGTCATACATCTTTACGGGAATGCCGGGCATCACTTTTCCGTTTTCGTCATAAACGGTTACGCTTACACGGCTTTCTTTTCCTGTGTGCTGTTCCTTTTCGCATGCTATCGTCAGGAAGACCGCACATACTAAAAAAATAATCTTATTCTTCATATTCTTACACATTTTTAATCGTTGTTCCGGTTGCAAAGATAGTGAATACGGCTCTTCCGGGAGTTACGATTTGAATGTGTAAATCTAACAGGTACGTTTTTATACTACTGTTTTACAGTGTATTATGAAATGAGGCTTTGTTTTTTTCTAACACGGCTCTGACATCTATCCGAAAAGGGATAAGAACAGGGCGGTATGGGGCGTTCCGGCTGCTTTGATGCGCGACTTCAACCGGGATTTTCGGGCATATATGTTTGCCACGCTCTCTTTCGTGAACAAGCTGATTACCTGCGGGGAGAATCCGGTGAAGATGTAGCAGAGCAGGCGGATGTCATTTTCTTTCATTGCCGGAAAGTCCTGCCGGAGTTTCTGCATGACGTTGTCATGGCAGGTATCTGCCATTTGTTCGAGTTCCCGGAGCATTTCACTGTTTTCCGAGAAGTCGGTGATTATCCGTTTTACTTCCTGAAACATGGCTGCCTGTTGCGATGATGTATTCTCGCGTTCGTAATAGGTTTTTCCGAGTTTGTCGAGGATGTCGAAGCGGGAAGCAACCAGGCTTTTCAGCCGTTTTTCCGTGTTCTGCCGTCCTTCCAGTTGCCGGGTGAGCGCCCGGTATTCGGCACGGGCCTCTTCCGCCAGCAGCAGGTAGCGGTCGTTGCGTTCGCGCTGGATGCGCAGGCGCTGGCGGATGATATAAACGGCTATTCCGGCGAGGATGAATATGCCGCAGGTAACGGTGGTTTCCCAGAAGATGCGGTTCTTCATCCGGTATTCGGCAAAGGCGGATTGTTCCTGGAAATACTCTTTCTCCGTTATACCGGCGGAGACCTGCATGGTGGAGCGGGTGAGGGAGTCTGTGAGGTAGATATAGCGGTGTATATGGTCGGTCGCTTTCCGGAAGTTTCCGGAGAGGGCCTCTATCCGGTAGGCTGTGTATTGCAGTTCGGCCAGGTCGAGCACGTCATTGTCTTGCGCCTCTGCCAGTTGCAGGTAGTGGCGCGCGCTGTCCGTACGGTGTTTGAGAAGCTGGACGTCTATCATGGTGTGGGGACCGTAGCGGGATGCCTTGCGTGCCGACTGTTCGATGCGTAGCAGCAGGTCCTGGGGGATTTGTTTTCTGCCCGATTTTACATAAAGGGAGGCAAGGTTGCTGAGGGCTGCTCCGGCAAGACGTTCGTCTGCCTGTTCGTCGGCCAGGTCGAGGGCAGCCGAATACAGCCTGATGGCACGTTCCAAATCTTTCTGGCGGTAGGATGAGGCTGCCATATCAAGCGTGGCTTCCGTTTCCTTACGAAGACTGTCGGATACTTGAAAATTTTCTCTGGCCTGCTTGAAGTAGTGGTAGGCGCGGACGTAGTTCATCTGTCCGTAGTATATACTGCCGATGCGTTCGTAGAGAAGCCCTTTATTGTAAGGGTCTTGCCGGCTTTGCAGCTGCTCTTCGATTTGCAGGAAGATGCGCAAAGCTCCGGATTTATCGCCGGCACCGGTCAGCAGGCTGTCCGCGAGCTCAAGGCTGGGGAGCGGTTTACGTTCATGGCATCCCGCCAGCGACAGGAGCATACATATAATAGGTATGATAAGGCGTTTCATGCCGTGAATGTAGTGATAAAAGATGTTTTGCACAAGTGAAAGGCGGGAAATGAGGAGCTTTGCGTGAATTTCCTGCATTTCTTTTTTTAGGCTTCGCGGAACTTCCTATCTTTGCACTTCTAAATGTAGATAAAACCGTAACACTTTGGAATGGCTATATAGTTTGTTTGTCGAACACTCCGCATTGCAGGCGGTGGTGGTGCTCTCGCTGATTTCCGCTATCGGATTAGGGTTGGGGAAAATACATATTTGCGGTATTTCCCTCGGCGTGACGTTTGTTTTCTTTGCCGGTATTCTTGCCGGACATTTCGGACTGTCCATCGACCCGCAGATGCTGAACTATGCGGAAAGTTTCGGACTGATAATTTTTGTGTATGCACTGGGACTGCAGGTGGGACCGGGCTTTTTCAGCTCTTTCCGCAAGGGCGGGGTACAGTTGAATATGCTGGCGCTGGGAGTAGTGCTCCTCGGTACGCTGATGACCGTATTGGGCAGTTATACCCTGAATATTTCGTTACCGGACATGGTGGGCATCCTCTGCGGCGCTACCACCAATACGCCGGCGCTAGGTGCGGCACAGCAGACATTGAAGCAAATGGGGCTGGAAGCCAGTACGCCGGCTTTGGGATGTGCCGTGGCATATCCGCTTGGGGTAGTGGGCGTTATTTTTGCCGTGCTGATAATACGCAAGGCGTTGGCGCGTAAGGAAGATCTGGAGTTGAAAGAGAAGGACGATGCGAACAAAACTTACATTGCGGCGTTTCAAGTACACAATCCAGCCATCTTCGATAAAAGCATCAAGGAGATAGGCGGCTTGAATTATCCGAAGTTCGTAATCTCCCGTCTGTGGCGGGACGGCAACGTAAGCATCCCCACTTCCGAGAAGATAATCAGGGAAGGAGACCGCTTGCTGGTGGTGACTTCGGAGAAGTATGCTCCGGCACTGACCGTACTGTTCGGTGAACAGGAACATACCGACTGGAACAAAGAGGATATAGACTGGAATGCCATAGACAGCCAGCTCATCTCGCAGCGTATCGTGGTGACACGTCCCGAACTGAACGGAAAGAAACTGGGTTCGCTGCACCTGCGCAATCATTACGGCATCAACATCAGCCGTGTGTACCGTAGCGGCGTGCAGTTGCTTGCCACCGCGGAACTGACTTTGCAGTTGGGCGACCGTCTGACAGTGGTAGGTGAGGCTGCCGCCATCCAGAATGTGGAAAAAGTATTGGGAAATGCCATCAAGAGCCTGAAAGAACCGAATCTGGTAGCGGTGTTTATCGGTATCATCCTGGGGCTGGCTTTGGGTGCGATTCCCATTTCCCTGCTGGGTATCAGCGCTCCGGTGAAGCTGGGACTTGCCGGCGGACCGATTATCGTAGGTATCCTGATTGGTACGTTCGGGCCGAGAATGCACATGATAACCTATACCACACGAAGCGCCAACCTGATGCTCCGTGCATTGGGACTGTCGCTCTACCTGGCTTGTCTGGGACTGGATGCCGGAGCACATTTCTTTGATACGGTGTTCCGTCCGGAAGGTCTGCTGTGGATTGCCGCAGGGTTCGTGCTGACCGTTGTTCCGGTGCTGATAGTGGGAGTGGTTGCCTTTAAATGGATGAAGGTGGACTTCGGCTCCATGGCAGGTATGCTGTGCGGAAGCATGGCCAACCCGATGGCGCTGAATTATGCCAACGACACCATTCCGGGCGATAATCCGTCGGTGGCTTATGCAACGGTGTATCCGATGTGTATGTTCCTGCGGGTAATCATAGCGCAGGTGCTGCTGATGTTCCTGTTGAATTGAGAGCTGAGAATTGAAAATTGAGAAATAACAGAAAGAGCTTAATTGCTGATAATTGAATATATATCATAAATCTAAAATCATAAATCGTATCATGGGAACTATTACTCCGGAAAGTATAGTCAACGACTTACGCTATTTGCAACTGTTGTCGCGCAGTTTTCCTACCATCGCCGATGCCAGTACGGAAATTATCAATCTGGAAGCTATTCTGAATCTGCCTAAAGGTACGGAACACTTCCTTACGGATATTCATGGAGAGTATGAGGCTTTTCAGCATGTATTGAAGAATGCTTCGGGTGCGGTAAAGCGGAAGGTGAATGAAATCTTCGGGCATACGCTGCGCGAAAGCGAAAAGAAGGAAATCTGTACGCTGATTTATTATCCGGAAGAGAAGTTGCAGTTGATAAAGGAACAGGAAACGGACCTGGACGACTGGTATCTCATCACCCTGAACCAACTGGTGAAAGTCTGCCAGAACGTATCTTCCAAATACACACGCTCGAAAGTGCGTAAAGCCTTGCCGGCGGAGTTTTCCTATATCATTCAGGAGTTGCTGCACGAGTCCAGCGTAGAGCCTAACAAGCATGCGTATATCAACGTCATTATCAGTACGATTATCTCGACCAAGCGTGCGGATGACTTTATCATTGCCATGTGTAAGCTTATCCAACGGCTTACAATCGACTCGCTGCACATCGTGGGAGATATTTACGACCGTGGTCCGGGTGCACATATCATCATGGATACGCTTTGCGACTACCATAATTTCGACATTCAGTGGGGCAACCATGACATACTGTGGATGGGTGCCGCATCGGGCAATGACGCCTGTATAGCGAACGTTATCCGTATGTCCATGCGCTATGCCAACCTGGCGACACTGGAAGACGGCTACGGCATCAACCTGCTGCCGTTGGCTACCTTCGCAATGGATACCTATGCGGATGATCCTTGCACTATCTTTGCTCCGAAGATGAACTTTGCCGATGCCAATTACAACGAAAAGACACTGCGGCTGATTACGCAGATGCACAAGGCGATTACGATAATCCAGTTCAAACTGGAAGCGGAGATTATAAACCGGCGTCCGGAGTTTGACATGGACAATCGGAAACTGCTGCACAAGATTGACTTTGAACGGGGCGTATTTGTGTACGAAGGCAAAGAATACGAACTGCGCGATGCCAATTTCCCGACTATTGACCCTGCCGACCCGTATCGCCTGACGGATGAAGAAAGGGAGCTGGTTGAAAAGATTCATGCTTCGTTCATGAACAGCGAGAAACTGAAGAAGCATATGCGTTGCCTCTTTACGTACGGCGGCATGTATCTGGTGTGCAACAGCAACCTGCTTTATCACGCATCCGTGCCCCTGAATGAGGACGGAAGTTTCAAGCATGTACGTATCGGCAAGAAAGAGTACTGGGGGCATAAACTGCTGCAAAAGACCGACCAGCTTATCCGTACCGCCTACTTTGACGAGGATGGTTCGGAGGAGAAGAATTTTGCGTTGGATTATATGTGGTATATGTGGTGCGGCCCGGATGCGCCCTCTTTCGACAAGGATAAGATGGCTACTTTCGAGCGTTACTTCATAGCCGACAAGGCATTGCATAAAGAGAATAAAGGTTATTACTACACGCTTCGCAACCGTGCGGATATTTGCGACAATATCCTGGCGGAGTTCGGGGTAGAGCCGGGACCTCATTCGCATATCATCAACGGACATGTGCCGGTGAAGACGATTAAAGGAGAGCGCCCCATAAAGGCTGATGGAAAGTTATTGGTAATTGACGGCGGTTTCTCCAAAGCCTATCAGCCCGAAACGGGTATTGCGGGCTATACGCTGGTATATCACTCGCACGGCATGCAGTTGGTGCAGCATGACCCGTTCCAGAGCCGTCAGAAAGCGATTGAAGAGGGGCAGGATATCAAGTCCACAACTTTCGTCATCGAATTCAATTCGCAGCGTATGATGGTGAAGGACACCGATAAGGGCAAGCAGCTCGTGACGCAGATTCAGGATTTGAAGAAATTGCTGGTGGCATATAGAACGGGATTTATCAAAGAAAAGGAGATTTTCTGATATGGCTGTATGTTCCGGTGCTTGCATTGCCTGGCTTTTCAGGCACGGATTAGTATTTGAATAATACCACACCGCCTTCTACAATGGCTCCCTTGTCGAAGTTGGCATTTCTGTTGTAGTATCTGTCCCAACCGTAACCGCCCGTAACGAATACTCCTAATTTTGCCGTCAGACGGTATTCGAGGTTGATACGGGTTTGGAGAGAATAGAGGCGGGCAGGGAAGCCATAGTCTTTATTCTTGAAGGTTTCTACGTGTTGGTATCCCAAATCGCCGCTGATGAACAGTTGCTTGCAGACGGGCAATTCCAGTCCGGCGCGGTAGAAAAGCGCACCGGAGAACTTATCGCTGAAGTCGAGGAAATGCGTACCGCCACCGAGGATGGTATAGAACAGTTTGTTCTTGAAGCGGGCTGCAAGGTTCAGTTTTGTGGTGTTGCCGCCGAAAAACATCATCTGTACTTTGGTGTCCGGGTTGGCATTGACCAGTCCCAGTTGGAAACCGTCCAGCTTCTCCTTGTAGTAGTTTACCAAACCTATCTGAAGGCCTTTGGCACGGACGGCTACATTCAGGGGAGAGAGCTGCACGCCGGCAGACGTACCGCCTGTGATATTGCCCAAACCGGAAATCTGGAGCCCTTTCATATCATCGCCCACCACATTCAGCAGGCCGGATATGGTGACACCGGAAAAATTGCCGCCCGATATATTGGCGAGTCCTGAAAGCTGTACGCCGGCAGTCTTTTCGCCTGTAATGTTCAGCAAGCCGCCTACAATCATTCCGTTGCTGTTATCGCCCGTGATATTGGCAAGGCCGGAGAAAACCATTCCCCGTGCGTGATTACCCGTGATGCCCACAAGGCCGGAAACGGACAGACCGCTGAGGTTATTGCCGTTGATATTGGTGATGCCCGCTACCTGTATGCCCCGCATACTTCCACCCACCATATTGGATATACCGGAGATTTGAACTCCGTTCATGTCTCTGCCCGTAACAGCTCCCAAAACATTTACTCCCAAGCCGTTCAAACGGTTCATTGCCGAGAAGATACCGAGATTGAAGAATGTGCTTCCGACCGTATCCGTACGCTGTGTGGAAAGATTCTTCCAAAGGGAAAGGTTGATACCGGTTTTTTCTTTATGGGCAGACTGTTGCCTGCCTGTCCGGGCATAGCCTGTCCCTGCTAATAGCAGGGACAGACAGATAAGTGGAAATATACGTTTCATAATTCTTTATAATGTTTCATCGGGCCAGGACGCCAGTCGGTTGGTGGCACGTAATACAGGACGCTGCGCATCCACCGACCGCAGATAGTTGCTCAGCTTTTTTGATAGTTTCTTTACAAGTTTGGGGTTCTCGGCGGCTACGTCATGTTTTTCGCTGATGTCGGCAGGGATATTGAACAATTCGTGCTTGCCGCTGTCGAAGTAGTACACCAGTTTCCATTCTCCGGAACGGATGGAGCAGGTGGCGCCTATACCCGGACCGGAAGGGCCCCAACTGTGCGGGTAATGCCAGTAGATGTCACGGGCGGGCATTTTACCTTTGCCCGTAAGCAGGGGCAGGAAGCTGATGCCGTCGCGTTTCTGTACCGTATTGTAGTGCTCCACACCGGCTATTTCGAGAATGGTGGGGAAGAAATCTTCTATCATCAGATAATGGTCGCATTTGGTTTCTGCCGCTACCACGCCGGGCCAGCGTACAATCATCGGTTCGCGCACTCCGCCTTCGTAGGCGGAACCTTTTCCGCTGTTGAGCGGATAGTTCTGCCTGTGCAGCTCTCCTGCACGGGTGTGTGCAGCCAGTCCGCCATTATCGGACATGAAGAGCAGTACAGTGTTGTCGGTGAGGTTGTTTTTGTCCAGATAGTCCATCAGGTCGCCGAGGCTTTTGTCCATGCCTTCAATCAGGGTGGCATACGCTGCTTCTACCGGGGGAAGTCCTTTGTCCAGATATTTTTGGTAGAAACGCATGTCGGGCTGGATAGGCGTATGGATGGCATAATGGGCCATGTAGAGGAAGAAAGGCTTGTCCGTTGTCCGGGCGTTGTCCAAAGCTTTCTCGGCTTCTATGGTAAGGGCTTCGGAGAGGAATACGTCTTTGCCATGATATTTTTCCAGTCCGGGTACGGCAGCCAGCGGGCTTTTTCCGCCGGGTTTGTTTCCGAAGTTTTGCATGCCGTAGTAGCTGGCGGGAGAGCCTGCCGCATGGCCGGCTATGTTCACATCGAAGCCCATTTTCAGCGGATCGGCTCCGGGCGTATCATTAGCTCCGAAGTGGGCTTTTCCGCAATGGATGGTGTGGTAACCGTTGTCCTTGAGCACTTGTGCCAGCGAGGTGACTTGCGTGGTGCGTTCCACACCCGGTTCCTGACAGATACCGTTGACATTCCATTCGGGGTATATCATAACGGAGTCCGGCTGTTCGTGGGTGGTATTCTTGCGTAATGTCCAGCTTGTCACCCGGTGACGCGCAGCGTTCATACCCGTAAAAAGGCTGACGCGCGTAGGCGAACTGATGCTACAGGCATAGGCTTGCGTGAACATCTTGCCCTGCTTTGCCAGACGTTCCATGTTGGGTGTATGGTACGTGTCGTTGTAGCGGGTGCGTTGTGTCCAGAAAGGCAGGGATGTGTCCTGCCAACCCATATCATCCACCAAGAATAAAATAATGTTCGGACGTTTGTCCGTAACAGGAGCCGTTTCATTTGACGGCTTTGTGTGTACTTCTCCTGCCATTCCACATAACGGAAGCAGCGCAGCAGATAATAACAATTCGTTTTTCATCGGGAAAAGAGAGGTTAGGGTTAGTGGTTAGTGATTAGTGGTTAGTGATTAACATTAAAAATAGCGGTAAATAATTAGCGCAATATACTGCACAGCCTACTAATCGCTAATCACTAACCGCTAATTACTATTTCATCATCCTTTTGCTTCCTGATACAGGAAGCGTTTGATAGATTTTTTGGGTGTCTTTTCAAATTCTTCGGGATATATCTTCATTTTGGAAATCTGGCTGTAAGCGGGCAGTTCTGCATTCAGAGCCACACGATTCTCTTCCATGACACGTTCTATATCGTCGTTGTTGAGGCCGTGGGCAAAGGCATCGTCAAAGTCGGGATATACCAGTCCTACGAGCTTTTCGTTCTGCTGTACGATGATGCTTTCAGCTACGTACGGCAGGTTGTTCAGCTTGTCTTCTATTTCTTCGGGGTAGATGTTCTGCCCGTTTGGACCGAGAAGCATATTCTTGCTGCGTCCTTTGATGGTGACATTGCCTTCGGCATCCATCAGGGCAAGGTCGCCGGTGTGCAGCCAACCGTCTTTGTCCACAACTTCGGCGGTAGCCTCTTCATTCTTGTAGTAGCCCAGCATGACGTTGGGGCCGCGGCAGACAATCTCGCCGGGGATATTCTCCGGGTCGGGAGAGAGAATCTTCACTTCCATGCGCGGAGCGGCTTTTCCGCAGGAACCGGGTTTGAAGCGCGTCCAGTCTTCGTAACAGATGATAGGACCGCATTCTGTCATACCGTAACCCACGGTATAGGGGAAGTCTATCATGCGCAGAAACTGTTCCACTTCCTGATTGAATGCCGCACCGCCAACAATGACTGTGGCAAAATTGCCGCCGAATGCCTGTACCATTTGCTCGCGTACGGTGGCTTTTATCTTGTCGTTAATGATAGGCACTTTCAGCAACAGTTTCATGGTAGGCGTTTCCAGCTTGGGCAATACGCTCTTCTTGATAATCTTCTCGATAATGAGCGGTACGGCTACGATGAGGTTCGGCTTTATGTCGGCGAATGCCTGAAAGATAATCTTCGGACTTGGCATACGGGTGAGGTAGTAGATGTGACAACCTACGGAGAACTCGTACAGGAATTCGAATGCCAATCCGTACATATGAGCCATCGGCAGCATGCATACCAGTTTGTCGCCGGCTTTCAGCGGCAGTACTTCGAAAGCGAATCGGGTGTTGGACCACAGGCTGCGATAGGGGAGCATTACGCCTTTCGAGTAACTGGTAGTACCTGAAGTATAGTTAATGACCGCCAGCTCTTCGGGTTGGTCTTTGTGATAGTCGATGTGTTCCTTACGGAAGTTCTTGGGAAATTTCTTGCCGAATATCTCGTTGAGGTGATCGCGGGCGTAGGTAACCCGTTTGTTGCGCGATACCAGCAAGGTGAAGTCCGTCATCATGAAGATACCTTCGAGCAACGGCATGGCGCTTTCGTTGAGATTTTCCCACACCTGGTCGCCGACAAAAAGAAGCTTGGCCTCGGAGTGGTTGACGATGTTATGCACATTGTCCGCCTTGAATTCGTGAAGAATGGGCACGATGACCGCACCATACGTCAGGGTAGCGAGGAAAGTGACTCCCCAATGCGAACTGTTACGTCCGCAGACGGCGATTTTATCGCCTTTTCTGATGCCGCTCGCTTCAAAGATGATATGCAGTTTTTCTATTTTGCGGGCTACATCCTTGTATTGCAGGGTGGCTCCCTTATAATCGGTCAGGGCATCCAGGTCCCAGTTTTCCTTTATACTATTCTCTATATAGGCGATAAAACTTTGTTCCATTATATATTGCACATTTAGTTGAAAATTGTGCAAATATAAGGGTTTATGTAGAGAATGCAAACTTTTAGGGGGAAAAAGCATTTTATGCAAATTCCCCCTTTGAGCCTATTTATTGTTATCCAGGTACCAGCGGTACATCCGCTCTACACCTTCTTCGATGTCTATTTTATGATGCCAGCCCAATGCGTGCAGCTTACTCGGGTCGGTAAGTTTGCGCATGGTCCCATCGGGTTTGGAAGTGTCGAAGGTCAGCTTTCCGCGATAACCCACAACGTTGACAATCAGTTCGGCAAGCCGGCGGATAGTAATTTCCTTACCTGTGCCGATGTTGATGTGGCAGTTGCGGATGTCCTTATCTCCGGGTTGGCAGGTGTCTTTGAAGTCTACGTGCTCCATGACGAATACGCTGGCATCCGCCATTTCCTCGCTCCAGAGGAATTCGCGCAGCGGCGTTCCCGTACCCCAAAGCCGGACTTCTTCTTCGCTGATGCCGTACTTGGAAAGTATGTTCAGTATCTCTCCATTGCTGTTGCTGCCATTGATACCTTCTACCGGACGCAGGTTCATGTCACGGCGTACGGCATCCCAGTCGCCTTGTTGCAGGCAGTGGGCCAGGTGTATCTTGCGAATCATGGCAGGAAGTACGTGGCTGCGTTCCAGGTCGAAGTTGTCGTTGGGACCGTAGAGGTTGGTGGGCATGACGGCAATGTAGTTCGTGTCGTATTGCAGGTTGAAGCTTTCGCACATTTTCAATCCGGCAATCTTGGCAATGGCGTACGGTTCGTTGGTGTACTCCAGGGGTGAGGTGAGGAGTACGTCTTCTTTCATCGGCTGTTCGGCATCACGCGGATAGATACAGGTACTGCCCAGAAAGAGCAGTTTCTTGACATTGTGGCGGAAACTTTCGCCTATGACATTCTGCTGTATCTGGAGATTCTTGTAAATGAAATCGGCACGGTAGATGCTGTTTGCCATGATACCGCCCACGAAAGCAGCGGCAAGGAATACGTATTCCGGCTGTTCCTCATCGAAGAAACGGCGGACGGCAACACCGTCCAGCAGGTCGAGTTCTTTGTGGGTTCTGCCCACGAGATTGGTATAGCCTTTCTCTTGCAGGTTTTTCCAGATAGCAGAGCCTACCAGTCCGCGATGCCCTGCGATGTATATTTTTGCGTTCTTGTGTAACATTGTTATAAAATGAATTGGTTTCAGACAGAAGAACAAAAGGACATATTCGGTTTATACTCTTTTTTATTTTCTCATATATATATGTTCTTTTGTTCTTCTGTCTGAAAAATTAAATTATCTGTTTCAGTCTTCTTTGCTTCTCAAATGCAGTTTCCGTACAAACTTCATGTCATGTTCCGCCATGATGCGTACCAACTCCTCAAAGCTTGTCTGTTGCGGATTCCAGCCCAGTAACGTTTTGGCTTTGGTGGGGTCTCCCAACAACTGTTCCACTTCGGAAGGACGGAAATATTTGGGATCCACCTCTACCAGTACCTTACCGGTTTGGCTGTCAATACCCTTCTCGTTCACGCCTTCGCCTTCCCAGCGCAGTTCTATGCCGGTTTCCTTAAAGGCAAGTGTGGCAAATTCGCGTACGGTGTGCATCTCTCCGGTAGCAATCACAAAGTCTTCCGGCGTATCGTGTTGCAGGATAAGCCACATACATTCCACATAGTCTTTGGCATATCCCCAGTCGCGGCGTGCATCCAGATTGCCCAAATACAGTTTGTCCTGGAATCCTTGTGCAATGCGGGCGGCAGCCAGCGTAATCTTGCGGGTAACGAAGGTTTCGCCGCGGCGCTCGCTTTCGTGGTTGAAGAGAATGCCGTTTACGGCGAACATTCCGTAGCTTTCGCGGTAGTTCTTTGTAATCCAGAAACCGTATTGTTTGGCTACGCCGTAAGGGCTGCGCGGGTAGAAAGGGGTAGTCTCCTTCTGCGGCACTTCCTGCACCTTGCCGAACAGTTCCGAGGTAGATGCCTGATATATCCTGGTTTTCTTTTCCAGACCGAGAATGCGTACAGCTTCGAGCATGCGCAGCGTACCTATAGCATCTGTTTCGGCGGTATATTCGGGTACATCGAACGAGACCTTTACGTGGCTCTGTGCAGCAAGGTTGTATATCTCGTCCGGCTGCACCTGCTGGATAATGCGTATCAGCGAACTGCTGTCCGTCATATCTCCATAATGCAGGTTGATAGTTCGCTTCTGCTTCATGTCGCGCACCCACTCATCGAAATACAAGTGCTCGATGCGTCCGGTATTGAACGAAGATGAGCGGCGCAATATGCCGTGTACTTCATATCCTTTTTGCAACAGGAATTCTGCGAGGAACGAACCGTCCTGTCCGGTTATTCCGGAGATTAGAGCTTTTTTCATTGTTTCTGGTATTATACTTTTTTTGATTGTTGCATATTTCGTCCTGCAAAAATCGTAATTTATTGTGAGACAACAAAGCCAATGCGGTAAATGATTTTGAGATTATTTTTGCTTTATACCGAAAGTAGCGTCCGGATGATTGCCGGGAAGCGGATATGACATCGTTTTTCTGTGTCAATCCTTTATGAAAAAAATGAATTAATTTCAAATTTGATACGAACAAACAGACGTTATTTTTTGTTTTAATAACAAAGATAAATTATACAAGTATATGGAGAATTTAAATAAAACAGACATTGGACTGATAGGGCTGGCCGTGATGGGCGAGAATCTTGCATTGAATATGGCGGACAAGGGCTGGCGGGTTTCGGTTTATAACCGTACGGTTCCGGGGATTGAAGAAGGTGTGGTGGAACGTTTTATAAACGGACGCGCACAGGGTAAAAGTATTGAAGGATATACGGATATAGCTCGTTTTGTGAAGTCTGTAGCCGTTCCGCGCAAGATAATGATGATGGTTCGTGCCGGTAGTGCGGTAGACGAACTGATGGAGCAGCTTTTCCCGTTGCTTTCTCCGGGAGATATATTGATAGACGGCGGCAATTCCAACTATGAAGACACCAATCGCCGTGTGGCATTGGCCGAAGCGAGAGGCTTCCGTTTTGTGGGAGCAGGTGTTTCCGGCGGTGAAGAGGGTGCATTGAATGGAGCTTCTATCATGCCGGGCGGTTCGGTAAGCGCCTGGGAAGAAGTGAAGCCTGTTTTGCAGAGCATTGCTGCCAAAGCATCCGACGGCACGCCTTGCTGCCAGTGGGTGGGACCGGCCGGTTCGGGACATTTTGTCAAGATGATTCATAATGGCATCGAATATGGCGATATGCAGCTTATTTCCGAAGCCTATTGGGTGATGAAGAACCTGCTGAAGCTGGATAACGGAGAAATGTCCTCGGTCTTTTCGCAATGGAATGAGGGCAAATTGCGTAGCTATCTTATTGAAATTACAGCTAATATCTTGCAGCATAAAGATAAGTCGGGCGGTTATCTGATAGATAAAATACTGGATACAGCCGGACAAAAAGGTACAGGCAAATGGTCGGTAATCAATGCTATGGAGCTTGGTATGCCGTTGGGGCTGATTGCTACGGCTGTTTTTGAACGCAGCTTGTCGGCTCAGAAAGAACTGCGGAAGTCGGCTGCCGGGCATTTTACCTGCCGGCGCACGGAGGTGGTATACAACAAATCCGAAATGGTAGGAGATATTTATTCGGCGCTTTATGCATCCAAACTGGTGTCTTATGCTCAAGGCTTTGCTGTATTGCAACGTGCTTCGGACTCTTTCGGATGGAACCTCGACCTGGCTTCCATTGCCCGTATGTGGCGTGGCGGTTGCATAATCCGCAGTATCTTCCTCAATGATATTGCAGCATCTTTCGAGGGGAATGAGAAACCGCAGCATCTTCTTCTTACTCCTTATTTCAGCAATGAGATGAAACAACTGCTCTCCGGCTGGAAACATCTGGTGGCACAGGCTATGAAAGAGGAACTTCCGGTTCCTGCATTTTCATCGGCATTGAATTATTTTTATTCACTCGTCTCCGCCAACTTACCGGCGAATATGATTCAGGCACAGCGCGATTATTTCGGAGCGCACACCTTTGAGCGTGTGGACGGACTGCGTGGGCAGTTCTTTCATGAAAACTGGACAGGACACGGCGGAGAAACGAAGTCGGGAACCTATAACGTGTAGTCTTTCTTTAGTGTGAAGATTACTGAAATTCCCCTACAAACATAAAGCTATGAGTAAATTTGTGATGATAATTTTCGGCGCTTCCGGTGACCTGACGAAGCGCAAGTTAATACCGGCATTATATAATCTGTACAAGGATAACCGCCTGCCGGAAGGTTTTGCTGTTTTAGGCATCGGACGTACCGGATACCGGGATGATACCTACCGTGCTTATATACGGACGGAAATGGAACGTTTTGTGGCTTCGGAAGAACATGCCGGCGGACGTATGACTGATTTTTGCAATCATCTGTACTATCTTTCGCTTAATCCGGCCGAGGCTGCTGATTATGGAAATCTGGATGCCCGTCTCCGGGAACTGACGGGTGAGCAGGAGCCGGATGGCATGTTGTACTATCTGGCAACGCCGCCGTCGCTGTATGGTGTGATTCCTCTTCATCTTAAGACTGCCCGCCTGAACCGTTCTCATACGCGTATCATCGTCGAGAAGCCTTTCGGTTATGATTTGGAATCTGCCCGTGAACTGAACCGTATCTATGCTTCCGTATTCGAGGAGCATCAGATTTACCGTATAGACCATTTCCTGGGTAAAGAGACTGCGCAGAACATTCTGGCTTTTCGTTTTGCCAATGGCATCTTCGAGCCGCTTTGGAACCGTAATTACATTGACTATGTAGAGATTACCGCAGTAGAGAATTTGGGTATCGAACAGCGTGGAGGGTTTTATGAAGGAACCGGAGCATTGCGTGATATGGTACAGAATCACCTCATTCAGTTGGTAGCGCTTACCGCGATGGAACCGCCGGCGGTTTTCAATGCCGATAACTTCCGCAACGAGGTGGTAAAAGTATATGAATCTCTCTCTCCCTTGACCGAAGAAGACCTGAACGAGCACATTGTCCGTGGGCAATATACCGCGTCTGCGACCAAGCCCGGTTATCGTGAAGAGAAGAACGTAGCTTCCGATTCCCGTACCGAAACTTATATTGCCATGAAAATAGGCATTGACAACTGGCGGTGGAGCGGCGTTCCTTTCTATATCCGTACCGGAAAACAGATGCCGACCAAGGTGACCGAAATCGTGGTACATTTCCGCGAGACACCTCATCAGATGTTCCGTTGTGAAGGCGGCCACTGCCCGCGTGCCAACAAACTGATTCTGCGTTTGCAGCCCAATGAGGGTATTGTGCTGAAGTTCGGAATGAAAGTTCCGGGACCGGGGTTTGATGTGAAACAGGTGATGATGGACTTCAGTTATTCCGATTTGGGCGGTCTGCCCGCCGGAGACGCGTATGCCCGCCTGATTGAAGACTGTATACAGGGAGACCAGACACTCTTTACCCGTAGCGATGCCGTGGATGCGTCATGGCGTTTTTTCAATCCTGTGCTGAAGTATTGGCAGGAACATCCGGATGCACCGCTTTACGGTTATCCCGTGGGAACGTGGGGACCTTTGGAAAGTGAAGCTATGATGCACGAACATGGGGCCGAATGGACTAACCCGTGTAAGAATTTGACGAATACTGATGAATATTGTGAATTATGAAAAGTTATGTATATCCTGCTGCAACCTCGACTGCACGTGCTCTTATCCGGTATATAATCGATATGATGAACCGGGAGCCGGAGCGGATTTTTTACCTTGCTTTCAGCGGAGGAACGACTCCTTCCCTTATGTTCGACATTTGGGCGCATGAGTTCAGAGAAGAGACTCCTTGGATGCGGATGCGGATTTTCTGGGTGGACGAACGTTGTGTATCCGTCAGCGACTCGGACAGTAATTACGGTACTATGCTGCGTTTGCTGTTGCAAGAGGTAGGCATGCCCGATGAATATGTATACCCCATTCATGGTGATTGCCGTAGTCCGGCGCAAGAGGCGAAACGTTATTCGGATTTGGTTTCCAGTACGGTTCCTTTGCGCCGGGGTTTCCCTACTTTTGACATTGTGTTGCTGGGAGCAGGCGATGACGGACATACTTCTTCCATTTTCCCCGGTCAGGAGTATCTGCTCTCTTCTTTTCATCCGTATGAAAAGAGCATAAATCCTTATAACGGGCAGCCTCGTATTGCCATGACGGGATGTCTGCTGTTCAGTGCCAGAAAACTTATATTCTTGATAACGGGCAAGAACAAGACGAAAGTTGTTTATGACATTCTGAAATCGGGCGATACCGGTCCGGCTGCCTACGTGGCGCATCATGCCGCGGATGTGGACATCTTTACCGACATAGAAATTGACGGATAATCGGTTACCTTTTTGAGGTTCCGCTTTCCAGTATGCTTACGATGGAGAAGAGTGTGAAGCAGATACCGCCCAATCCTGCCAGTACACGTGCCGGTACAAAGTAGACTTCGTGTATGCTTGCCATTTCAAAAAGGAAAGCAGACAGGAACAGACAGAGCAGTGCGGTAAATACGGGTATCAAGGGAATTCGGTTTGCCAGTTTGAAAGTGTTGCGCCATATTGCTGCCAGGAGTATGACTTTGCTTGAAATGCTGTAGCAAACCAATCCCAGGCCTATCATTATATACCCTATGGAAGATTCGGCAGGGTTCGGTTTTTTCAGTATCAGTAGCCCCCAAAGGATGCTGAGTGTTCCCATGGCAAGTACCATTACAGGCCACCATTTACGTTCTGCATGCGAGTAACTGTTACGTATTTGGCGTACGATAGTTGCCACCAGTGCCACGAGGCTTGTACAGATGCAGGCTATTCCTGCCATGACATGTCCTGCTACATAATAGGCGTTGTGCACATCGCTCTTTGCAAGCAGCTGGAATGTCCATATCCATGTGGCAAGTGCCAGCAATGTCGCAACAACTATAAGAAGCTTACCTTGTGTGCCGTTAAAGGCTTGTGGGGGCACATTGTTTTCCGTCGTTTGGGAATTGGCAGGTATAAGGGTGAACCGGGTGGAAGAAGTGGCGGTCGTTGCCACACAGGCAGTGATGAAAGCTACGCCGCAGATTACATGTCCGGCTACGAAATGACTGGCGGTGGCAGCTTCGCTGATATATTCCCAGCCGCAGGTGAAAGTCAGTAGGGCAGCCAGATAGCCAAGCACGGGCAGAGCGTACAGGACAACCGTATTGTATGTGTGAATAATCTGCCGGATAATGGTAGCCGCTGTTGCAAACAAGGCAATGCAAATCATTCCTAATGACATTACTACCGGACCGGCAACGTTTTTTGCCGGGTCCGTTCCCATATCAAGTACAAAAGCTCCGTAACCAAAACAAAACAGGGCCATCAGCAGAGGGATGGTGCGAAAGAGAACACTGATTCCGTAATTCATAATTATTTTCTATTAAAGTTTTCCCCTCTAACAGCAGTATTATGACTTTGTTTCTCATTTTAAACTTTATTCATAGGATATAATACTTTGACAGTCCGATTTAGGGTGCAAGGCGGTTTATCTCCCATTTTTCGGAGTTTGGATACGATAGGCCGGAAACGGACTTTTCTTCGTGGAGAGTATATTGGAAACGGTCGTGCAGCCTGCTTTCCCGTCCCTGCCAGAATTCGAAGCGGGTAGGGGTGACGGCAAAACCGCCCCAGTTGTCGGGACGTGGTACGGTCTGTCCGGTCAGCCTGGCAGCTTCCTTTACAAAAGCGCGGATTATTTCCATCCGGCTGCTGATGACGTGACTTTGGGGGGATATTCTTGCGCCGATCCGGCTTTTGTAGGGTCGGGTGGAGAAGTAAGCGTCTGATTCTTGAGGAGTGCATTTCTCTGCTTTCCCTTCAATATGTACTTGTCTTTCCAGCTTATGCCAAACGAAAGAGAGGGAGATGTAGGGATTGGCTGTGAGTTGCCGTCCCTTACGGCTTTCGTAATTGGTGAAGAAAATGAGTTTACCGTTTTCCACGCCTTTCAGCAGTACGGTGCGGGTAGAGGGCCGTCCGTTCGGTGAGACGGTGGCTACAATCATGGCGGTAGGTTCGTTCTCGCCGCAATGCAGGGCGTCGTTGAGCCAGCGGGCGAATTGCTCGAAGGGATTCTCCGAGATAGTATTCCGGGTGAGCTTACCTTTCTTATATTCTTTTCGTATGTCCGAGAATTGGGAATCCATATAATTACTGTTTATTATTATAACAATGAAAGAGCGAAAGGGTTGAAATACGGATACGTTGACCGCTAAAAATATCTTTTTTTCTTCTTTTTTTATAATTGTAATGATAATTCTTCTCAGTTTCGTTATGTGTTTCCGTTCTATAGGACGATTTCATGTAAATAATGTTTATATTTGTACTTCAATTACAAACATTGTTTATATGAGCGACAGACAACAATTCATTATAGATTGCACATCTCTTATTCCTGTTATAGGAACTTTGGTTTTAATAAAAATAGCTAACGAACAAATGGTTACCATGGTTGCTGCTTATGTACTTTGTGGCGAACTTTTGGGTGTGTTGATCAGTAGGATATTGAGGTTATATTATATTGATGTGGCTTTCGTCTGGTTGGGTGGAATTATGCTTTGGCTGTGGTATTGGTTCGGAGTACAGCCCAGCTATATGGGGTGATAGAGCGTCAGCTGCAAGTGTGGATAGGACGTCTTGTTATTCAAGTTATCAAATGGACAGACGATTAATCGGAAGAAGTTGATATTCATAAAATTAGTATTTAATAAGTCTATAATAAAAGCACTTCCAACGTTCGCTTACGGAGGAAGTGCTTTACACAAAAACTAAACTAGACTTAACTAAACTATTCTATTGGGGGAGTTTCACAACTCCTATCTGTTCGCGGCAAAGGTAAAAAAACATCTTTTAATATGCAATAGGATATTATTAGAAATAGCCCGATTTCAATAAAATATAAACCTATAAGGGTATTTTTAACTCCTTTTATTAAGAAAATCTTGGAATATTTGTTTATAACTGTCACTGACGGGGATATAGTTCTTGCCAAAGACAATACGTCCACGGTCGATGATACGTATTTTGTCTTTTTGGACGATATAGGAACGATGCACGCGTATGAAGCGTGAAGCAGGCAGAAGTTCTTCTATGGACTTCATGCTCATGAGCGAGAGAATGGGTTTGGGAGAGTTCTCCTCATAGATTTTGATATAATCTTTCAAGCCTTCGATGTAAAGAATATTTTTGAGCTCCACTTGTATCAGTTTGTAATCACTTTTTACGAAGATGCTTTCAATTTCCTCTTGGGGCTGTTGCAGCAGTTCGAACCACTTCACTGCTTTATTGGCGGCTTGCAGAAAGTCTGCATACGGGATGGGTTTCAGCAGATAATCGAGGGCGTTGACCCTATACCCGTCTATGGCATATTGGTCGAAAGCGGTGGTGAAAACGATACGGGTATGTGTATCTACCATTCTGGAGAATTCCAGGCCGTTGAGTTCGGGCATTTGGATATCGAGAAAAAGAAGGTCGATACGTTTGTCCGGCAAGTCGCTCATCGCTTGCACTGCACTGGAGTATTTGCCGGCAAGCTCCAGAAACGGGGTTTTGTTGACATAGCTCTCCAAAAGGTTCAGGGCCAGCGGTTCGTCATCTACGATTGCGCACTTCAGATTCATGTTGTCAGTAATTGATTGTTAAAACCGATTTATATTCTTTTCCGTCCTCACTTATGCCGTGCTTCCATGCGTATCGGCCGGGATAGGTCAGTTCCAGACGCTTGCCTACTTGTTCCAGTCCGATGCCGCTGCCGCTTTTGTCGGCTTCGCTCTTGGGGTGGTAGCTGTTGGTTATTTCGCAACGTACTTCATGCACGTTCTCGCTGAAATATATACGGATATGGCTGGGCTCGGTGGGAGAGATGCCATGTTTGAAAGCATTCTCTATGAGGGAGATGAATATCAGCGGGGCAATCTCCGTAGGGCTGTCGGGACGAATATCGAAACGCGTTTCAACAGTGACGTTGGACGAGAGACGGATGCGCATCAAGGCGATGTAGTTCTTGATGAAATCCATTTCCTTGCCTAAAGTTACGAAGTTCTGCTGATTGTCGTAAAGGACATGGCGCAATAAACGGCTCAGTTCCTGTACGGCTGTTTGTGCCTTATCCGTATCAAAGGCAATGAGTGCGTAGATATTGTTCAGCGTGTTGAGCAGGAAATGCGGGTTGAGCTGGTTGCGGAGATTCTTTAATTCGGCTTCCGTGCGACTTTTTTCGGCTTCGCGGCGGGCGGCTTCCACCTGCACCCAACGTCCGCTGAGGCGAATGGCCGCACTCAACCCTACGGTAAGTATCATGGAAAAGAAATCGCGCATGATGAATATCCACTTCGGCGGACCGATGTGCCTTTGGCCCTCACCGTCGGCTTTTGCGTAGGTGTGGAATGCGTACTCCTGCCAAAAGTGTACACCGGCTGTAACGCAAGCTATCAGCAGTATGTTCAGCAGGAGATACTGCCGTATGCGCCCCTCGAACAGATAACGGGGAATGAGGAAGCAGTAATTGCAGTAGAATACGATAAGAAAAGATAGCGGAACAATGCTGCCATGACGCAGGTATTCCATCCATGTAATGGTGAAACCGCTGCGTGTCATCATCACGAAAGGAAAAGCAAATACAATTCCCCAGCCGATGATATGAATCAGGGCTTCGATGATGCGCGACCGTGAGTAGAGAATTTGTTTCATACAAATGCAAAGATAGTTTTTTTTAGCGATAAGCGATTATCACTCGTATCGTATTGCTTCTATCGGGTCTAAGTCTGCTGCTTTCTTTGCAGGATACCATCCGAAGAACACTCCTGTCACCGTACAGACGGCAAAGCTGAGGAATACGCTCCATGCCTGTATATAAATAGGCCAATGGGCTGCGCTCTTCACAATCCAGCTTGCGCCGCAGCCGATGATGACGCCGATGAGGCCGCCGGTGATGCTGATGAGGATGGCCTCGATGAGGAATTGCGACAGGATGTCCACTCCTCTGGCACCCACACTCATGCGCAGACCGATTTCGCGGGTGCGCTCCGTTACGGATACATACATGATGTTCATGATGCCGATGCCGCCTACCACCAGCGATATGCCGGCGATGCAGGCGAGGAGAGTAGTCATCAGGTCGGTGGTGGTGTTCAGCATCGAGCTGAGCTCCTGCTGGCTGCGTATGGTGAAATCATCGTCGTCGCTGTTCTTCAGTTTATGGTTCCGGCGCAGAATTCCGGTGATTTCTTCGGTGGCGTTGTCCGTCATGTCCTCGGTGAGTGCGGATGCGAAGATACCTTGCAGATAGGTCTGTGCCAGCAGGCGTTTCATTACGGTGGTGTAGGGGGCAAGTACAACGTCGTCCTGGTCCATGCCCATGCTGTTGTATCCTTTGGCTTTCAGTACGCCCGTCACGCGGAAAGGCACTTGATTGAAGCGGATAATGCGTCCTACGGGGTCTTCTCCGTTGGGGAAAAGATTATCCTGTATTGTCTTGCCGATGACACATACTTTGGCGGAAGTCTGTATGTCGGTTCCCGTAAACATCGTGCCGTTCTCCACCGTAAGCTGGCGGATTTCAAGGTAGTCCGTGCCTACACCGCTTACGGATGAGGGGTAGTTGTTATTGCCTGCAATGAGCTGTCCCGATGAGGATACGTTGGGGCTGACGGCAGCCAGGAAGTTCGTTTCGTTGCGCAATGCCTCGTAGTCGGTGAGCTTCAGCGTCTGCATGGCGCTGGGGTCTTGGCGGACGCCGCCGCGCATATCCGCTCCCGGATGAATCATTATCATATTCGAGCCCATTTCGGAGATTTGCGCCTGAATGCTTTTTTTTGAACCCTGTCCGATAGCGAGCATCGTGATGACGGACGCCACTCCGATGATGATGCCCAACATCGTGAGGAAGGCACGCAGTTTATTGTTGGCAAGTGCCCGGAAGGCTATTTTGAAAAGGTTGGTTCCATTCATTGATTTGTAGTTTTATGATATTGTTTTTCTTTTTTTCATCCTGCAATAAAGTAATTTACGTACTGCGTCAGTCATCCTCCTGCTTGGGCAGTGCTGCCAGTGTTTCGGCGGCATTCAGAATGTTTCGGTTGGGCTTGTCGTCCTTCACTTGTCCGTCGCGCAATACGATGTTGCGGCTGCTGTATTGGGCTATTTCCGGATTGTGCGTTACGAAAATGATGGTGCGTCCTTCGGCATGCAGTTTCTGGAAGAGCACCAGGATTTCGAATGAGGTACGGGTATCCAGATTACCGGTGGCTTCGTCCGCCAGGATTACGGCAGGGTTGTTTACCAATGCACGGGCGATGGCTACGCGTTGCATCTGTCCGCCGGACATCTGGTTGGACTTGTGCTCCAGCCGGTCGCCCAGCCCTACGGCTTTCAGCGCTTCAATGGCGCGTTTCCGGCGTTCGGCTGCCGATACGGACGAGTTGTACATCAGCGGCAGTTCCACATTTTCCACGGCTGTGGTTTTTGCCAGCAGGTTATAGTTCTGGAACACGAAGCCGATTTTATGGTTGCGGAGTACGGCACGCTGGGACTTGCTCATGGTGCGTACGGAGATGCCGTCCAGCAGATACTCTCCTACGGTGGGCGTATCCAGGCAGCCGAGTATGTTCAACAGCGTTGATTTGCCCGAACCGGACGTACCCATGATGGTGACGAACTCTCCCTCACCGATAGAGAATGATATGCCGCGCAGCGCATGCACCGTTTCGTCTCCCACCTGGAAGTTCCGCTTTATGTTTTGAAGTTCAATTACGGTTTTGCTCATGATTAATGATGTATGGTTTACTTTGTACTGTACTTTTATACTCAGTCTCTGTACGCTGCTTCATCGGCTGTTGTTTTTCTTCTTGCTTCCCGGAGGGCCCGGCATGAACGGGCTTTTCTCACCGCTTGGTTCCTGCGGCATGTCCGCCGTTGGGCCTTCGCCCGGCATGCGCCCTATGGTGGCTTCGGTCACTACTGTCGCACCTTCATCGATGCCGCTTACAATCTCCGTATTCACACCGTTGGAGATACCTACCGTTACCGGATGCGCGATGAATGTATTGCCCTCGCGTGTCCAGAGTTTGTGTTCGCTTTCGCAATCTTTCACAATGTCATTCTCGCCGATAAGCGGCTTTTCGGGTGTGAAGCGGAGCGCACGTGCCGGAACGGAAAGCACATTCTTGCGGTCGAGTGTGTAAATCGTAACGTTGGCCGTCAGGCGCGGTTTCAGTTTCAGGTCGGGGTTGGGAGCGGATATGACAACTTCGTAGGTGACGACCGTACCGGATGTGCCGCTGCTGCCGGAACTTGTAGAGCTGTCCTCTCCCAAGCGGATTTGCGTCACTACGCCCTCAAACGTGTCATTGGGATAGGCGTCTACGCTAAACGTCACGCGTTGCCCGTCTTTCACGCCGCCTATGTCGGCTTCATCCACATCGGCCACAACCTGCATCTGCGTCAGGTCGGCAGCGATGGTGAACAGGGTAGGAGTCTCGAAACCGGATGCCACCGTTTGCCCTTCCTCTACCGCACGGTTGATGACCACGCCGTCGATGGGCGAAGTGATGGTGGCGTACGACAGGTTGCGCTCCGCCTTTGCCAGCGATGCCTGACTGCTTTCGTAGCTGCTTTTCGCTTTCTCGTAATTGTAGACGGACTGTTCGTAGTCGGTATCGCTGATAAGCTGCTTTTCGTGCAGTTTCCGGTTGCGTTCGTAGTTCTTCCGCTGATATTCGTATTCGGCTTTCGCACCGTTGTAGGCGGCGCGTTGGGATGCCACTTCGCTTTGCAGGGTCACACGGTCCATTTCGGCTATGAGTTGGCCTTTGGTAACTACGGAATTGTAGTCGGCATATATCTTGTCGATGATGCCGCTTACCTGCGTGCCGACTTCCACTTCCGTCACCGGTTCGATGGTGCCGGTGGCGGTTATGGATTCCGATATCTCGCCTTTGATTACGGTGGCTGTCTCGTAGGTCACTTTATGTTTGGCCGTGGAGCCGCCGAAAAGCCGGATGCTTATGCCGGCTACCGCCACAACGGCTACGGCGATAAGGATAATCTTTTTCTTGTTCATATTCTGTATATCATTATTGGGTTTTAAGTAGCGTTGGTCTATACCGCAAGAGATAGTTGCGTATGGGGGTTATTATATTGAATAGGTCAAAGCGTAATCTGTTCTCCCTGGTAGAATTTCAGCAGTTGCGTGTTCAGTATTGCCATGTATTTGGCTTGCAGGGTTTCCTGTTGCGCGTTGAGCAGGTTGTTTTTCTCGGTCAGCAGTTCCACGGTATTCTTCATGCCGAGGTTGAATTGCTCTTGGATGAGGTCGTAGCTGGTCTGTGTGCTTCGCAGCTTCTCTATGGCGGCAACGTAGCGTTGCTGTGCGCTGTTGGCATCCAGCCATAACCCTTCGATGGTCTTGTACAGGTTTTTCTGATTGTCCAGCAAGTCCAGTTCGCTGTTCTGCTTCTGTATCTTGGCTTTCTGTACGGCGCTCTTGGTCTGCCGGTTGTTGAAGATGGGTACGCTTACGGTTACTCCTAAGGAGTTGTTCCAATTCTGCTTGATTTGTTCGCCGAAGGTGAAGTCGTTGCCGTTGGTGTTCGTGCTCCCTATGCCTGCGCTGAGGCTGATGGTGGGGATGTAACCGGAGCGGGCAATATTGATGTCGAGTTCCGAGGCTTTGACATTCAGTCGGCCTGCTTCGATTTCCGGGCGCAGGGTGAGGGCGGAGCGGTAGACATCGGTCTTTGAGGGCAGCGGTGACAACACATTCTCATCGCCGAGTGTGGGGATGTAAAGCGTCATCTCCTTTTCGCCGTCCAGTTCGAGGAGTTGTTTCAGTTGCAGTTTGTAATCTTGCAGGGTAGCTTGTGCCGTTACCAATTGATATTTGTCGGTGCTGACCTGCGCTTCCAGTTGGGCGAGGTCGCTCCTGGCGATGCTTCCCGCTGCAAGCAGGGCGCGTGCCCGTTCGCATTCCGCCCGGCTGACGTCGAGGGTTGCTTCATTTACCTTGACGGCTTCGGCTGCATAGAGAATCTGCACGTAAATCTGCGTAATGCTCTCTTCGATGGTGTTCTCGCTCTCCGCCACACCCAGTTCGGCAATGCGGTTGTTCATCCGCTGCTGTTTCAAGGTATTCAGCCGTTTGCTGCCGTTGTAAAGCGTCCAGTTGGCATCGATGCCATAGCTGCCGTTGTAGCTGGTCTTGCTTTGACTGCTGGTGATGTTGTCGCCGTCTATTATCGTATTGGTCTGGCTGTTGGGCCGGTTTACGATACGTTGGCTTACGGATGCCGTGAGGCTGGGGAAGAGGGCTGCCCTGGCGGTCTTTACGTCCACTTCGGCGCTCTCGGCGTTGAGACGGTTCTTGCGTATCGTGATGTTTTGCTGCAAAGCATAGTCGATGCAGGCTTGTAGGTTCCATTGTGCGGGAAGCGTCTGCGTGCTGTCCTGCTGTTGCGTACCGATAGCGGTTTCCTGCGTTTGCGGCATTGCGTTGCCGACACAGGTGCTTGCCGCACAGAGCGATATTACGGTCAATCTTTTTACATTTATCATATTACCTTGTTTCTATGGTTTTACCATTGCAAAAGTATGCGCAGCCTCTTGAAACGGCAAAAACAATAGACCATTGCCGGGATTGTGCCGACGGATTACTTTTTCCTGCCGATAATTAAGAGTTTGCTTTGCTGTTTTTATGAGGTCAAAATACACTTGCTGATTTCTATTAGGCACGGATTTCACGGAAAACACAGGTTTTCTTTATTCTTTTTTTATCGTGAAAATCCGTGTAATCCGTGCCTAATAGAAACCAATAGTAAGCGAATTTTAGTTTTGACCCCGTAAAGACAGTAGATATCTTCCCAAAGAACTTCTTTATAGAATACCGGACAAAAATCAAGCTGGCTATAACTTTTCAGATTTACGCAGTATATATACAAAATGCAAACAACACCCAATAAAGTGATAATAAATAAGCTATAAATCAGTGTTTTATAAGCCTATTTTTATTTTCAGTTGTTTTCAGTACTTTCAGTGAATTGGCTCTTATTTGGTGCAATTTTGTTTCTTATTTGTTTCTTAATCTCGATACTTATCCGTATATTTGCAATAGGAAAAATGAGAAAGGAATCCCTATGGCACGAGTTAAGAATCATACAAAAGTCAAAGAGCCGATTCGTCTTCGGATGAAGCCGTTGAGCGATGGCAGCAAGAGTCTATATCTGGATATATACCGCGATGGAAAGCGGACGTATGAATACCTCAAGATGTATATTATCCCGGAGACGGATAATAATGCCCGTAGGCAGAATCAGGCGACAATGGATGCCGCCAATGCCATCAAGTCGAAACGTATTATCGAACTGACCAGCAATGAGGCAGGAATCGTATTCCGTAAGGACAAGACTTATCTGTTGGACTGGATGAAGGTTTACATGGAAGCCCAAGAGAGTGCGGGCAAGAAAGACGGCAACCAAATCAAGATTGCCATGCGCATACTGAAAGACTATGCCGGAGAAATGGTCACACTGGATCAGATTGACGGGGACTTCTGCCGGGGCTACATCACTTATCTGTTGACGGAATATCATCCGAAAGGCAAGGACATATCAAACTACACGCTTCACAATTATTACCGTGCGTTGAACGGTGCGTTGAACTCTGCCGTCAGGAAGAAAAAGATGAAGGCCAACCCTTTCAACGAGCTTGAGAAGTCGGAGAAAATCCGTAAGCCGGAGAGTATGCGGTCGTACATGACCATCGAAGAGGTACAGGCGTTGATTGACACTCCTATGCCCCACGAGGAATACGAGATAGTAAAATGCGCGTATCTGTTCTCCTGCTTCTGCGGATTGCGCATCAGCGATATAATCAAGTTGAAATGGAAAGACGTGTTCGTTGACCGGGGACAGTACCGTTTGGCCGTGTCCATGAAAAAGACCAAAGAGCCTATTTACCTGCCCCTCTCTCCTGAAGCGTTGAAGTGGATGCCGGAACGTGGGGGAAAATCATCGGAAGATAATGTGTTCGACCTGCCGTCCGCCAATACAATCAGGATGCAGCTCAAACCTTGGGCGAAAGCAGCCGGAATCTCCAAGCGGTTCTCCTATCACACCAGCCGGCATACATTCGCCACCATGATGCTGACGCTCGGCGCGGATTTATATACCGTCTCGAAGTTGCTCGGTCATGCCGACGTAAAAATGACACAGGTGTATGCCAAGATTATCAACAAGAAGAAGGACGAGGCAGTGAATCTTGTAAACGGTTTGTTTCACTAATTGACGGCACTATGTGGTTCATGTCTAATTTACAAACATCAATTTATGGCATTGCTCCGGTTGTGAACGCAACCGAAGTTAATGCTTTCATCACATATTATAAACTCAAAAAGGTAAATCGACATGAAAAGACCTGAAGACGGCCTTCTCTCTTTTTGGAGGGAGCCAACACCTGCAGCACTTCGCTGCGGAGAAGGATGTGGCGAATGAACTTTTCGCCCTGCTAACCGAAGCAAAAACAGTTTATCTCCACGATGTTGTGTCGGGTGGTAAACAGTACCACCGTTATGTGGACGATTTCGTAAACGGACACCGGTACATAGACTGCGACCATGCGGCCTGCCGGAACTGCCACGAAATGAACATCCACATCGTCAAGGGGCTGCTGACCGAGTACGCCCGTTTCGTCCAGATTTGCTTTGCTACGCCGAATTTCACGTTTGACGAGTGCATGAAGCTGAAACGGATGTATGATACCTCGGAATCGTTGCCTCCGCTCGGTCCGCCCCACATTGACCGACCGGCAGATCTCTCCCTTTCTTTTGGCTGTGATTTTACCCCGGAACAGATGGAAAGTATTGTGGCTTGTGCCAATACTTATCATCTGTTCTGTGTTTCTGTACGCATTGAAGACATGGAGGCTCTTTTCGCCTGTAAGAAAGGCTTTTCCATCCGAGTGAACAATATCCGCCGTGTGGTAATCCTGTTCGACGCGCTTCTTGAAAACTCGCTTATCCAGTCCCGGTGGCAGAATGTTCTCGGCAAGGGTGCATTCCTGCAGTCCAAGGACGGGACACGGTAAGCGTCTCTGCGGTTCTACATTGAATTAGTATCTCCCCTGATTTATCTT
>ERZ827496.300-NODE-300-length-74466-cov-20.933370_pt1 | contig 74466 bp, 60 predicted proteins | sample MGYA00519769_ERZ827496 | MGnify/ENA primary metagenome ERZ827496 (study PRJEB31778, sample SAMEA3449327) | human gut metagenome | biome: human gut; feature: human-associated habitat; material: faeces | place: United Kingdom | collected 2010/2012 ...
GTGATACTCGTGGTATCATCGACGCTATCCTGGATGGTTCTATCGAAAAAGCTCCGACTAAGACTATTCCTTACTTCGACTTCGTTGTTCCGACTGAATTGCCGGGTGTTGATCCGAAGATCTTGGATCCGCGTGACACTTACGACTGCGCTTGCAAGTGGGAAGAAAAAGCTAAAGACTTGGCTGCTCGCTTCATCAAGAACTTCGCTAAGTTCACAGGTAACGAAGCTGGTAAAGCTTTGGTTGCTGCTGGTCCGAAATTGTAATTCTGACTTACAAATTCTTAAATATGAAAGCGGTTTCCTTCGGGGAACCGCTTTTTTTGTTATATTTGGTCGGATGGCGGCAGGGATAGCGGGAAACTTGTCGTCGGGAGAAGAGGAAGAACGGCTGTTCTGACAGCTGGTGCGGGGAAGAGAACGAAAGAAATTGAAGATTGAGCTAATCAAAGATAAAACGTATGAAAAAGATGATTTATTCGATGCTGGGGGCAGGCTTGCTCTGTCTTTCTAGCTGTGGCGGTCAGACACAGCAATCACAGCCGGCAGCCGCAAACAAGGCTGACAGTACCAATCAAGTAATCGAGACCATCATGGCACGTCGCAGCGTGCGGAAGTATCTGCCACAACCGGTAAACCGGGATACGATGCAGGTGATTCTGAATTGTGGTATTAATGCGCCTAACGGACAGAACAAACAGTCGTGGGCAATCCGGGTAGTAGACAATCCGGAATTTATCAATGGTCTGACGAAGGTGTACAAGAAAGCTAATCCCAAAGCGGCTGAAGACCCTAATTTCCGGAATATGTTCCGCAATGCACCGACGGTGGTGTTTATTGCCAACGACACCGCCTACGATTTCTCACAAGTGGATTGTGGACTGTTGGGTGAGAACATGATTCTTTCTGCCTGGTCTATGGGTATCGGTTCCTGCTGTCTGGGTGGTCCCATACGTTTCATGAAGACCGACCCCGGAGCCGCAGAATACCTGAAACGTCTGAATATTCCCGAAGGCTATGACCTGTTGTATTGCATTGCCTTCGGATATCCGGATGAATCGCCGGCTGCCAAGCCTCGTGATGCATCGAAAGTGATGTTTGTGGAGTAATGTGTTATCGCGCTCCCAAATCATCGTAAGAAGATTGTAGAATCGCTTTCCCCAGTTCTGTGCGTCGTGCATTCGGAGCTGGGGATTCTATTAATGCCTTGCCGGAGTTGTTGTCAATCAGGGTGACGCCGGTACTGTCGCAGAAGGCAAAGCCGTTGTTGTAGGTGTAGTAGGCAAAGGGGTATTTGTAATCCTTGCCCAGCACGTTGCGGCTGAAGTTGAATTCTTTGTGGCTGAGTCCCAGCTGTGCCAGCAGGGTAGCGGCCATGTCGCTTTGATTCATCAGCTTGTCGATGACCATGGGTTGCTTCACGGCACCGCCCAGCCAGAGCATTGGGATGTGATGGATGCGCGGGTCGTGCACCAGTCCCTCTTCCGGATAATAGAAGCCATGGTCTGGCAGGCAGACAATGAGCAGGTTCTTCCATTGTGGAAGTGCCTTGAGCTTGTCGATGAATTTCCCTAGGCAGTCGTCCGTAAAAGCGAAGGCATTGGGAATCTTCTCGTTCAGGCGATGGTAGGGCACTTCGAAAGGTTCGTGGCTGCTGAGAGTCAAAAAGGCCGTGTGCCAAGGCTGCTTGCCTGTGCGTGCCTTTATCTGTTGGTAGAGGTATTCAAAGGTGATGTCATCGTTCACTCCCCACGGATTTTTGCGTTCTTCCAGACTGAAATCCACGTCGGCCGTGAGATGCTGGTAACCACTGCTCAGTAAGTAACTCTTCATGTTGGTAAAGTTGATGTCACCCCCGTACAGAAAGTCGGTGGCATAACCTTGCTCCCGCAGCTTCCCGGCAATGGAAGGCAGCGTACGGCTCTTGGCCGGTGACTTCATGACCGACACGGTAGGGAAACTCTGGTAGCCGCTGAAGGTGCAGACCGTGCCCCGGTCGGTGCGGAAACTGTTGGCGTAACAGTTCGTGAAAAAGACTCCCTCCTTGCTCAGTCGTTCCAGGTTGGGGCTGATATTCGGAAGGCCTCCCAATGATTCCACAAACACCCCTCCGAAGCTCTCCATCAGGACAATCAGTACGTTGGGGCGCGGAGTATTCAACAAGGATACTGTGTTTTCTCCGGTGTCGGCATACAACCCGTCGAACAGGCTGGCCCGTTTTTCCTCGTCAAAAAAATTGAACTGCTTGGCAAAATCGGTCGTCTTGCTGATGGATGAAAGCAGGCTGAAATCCGGATTGACCGCCGAGTGGTTCAGGAACTCGTTGTCGCAGAAATACGCCTGTCCTACGTTACTGGTTGATTCGGTAACACCGCCTCGGATAATGATGAAGAGGATACCCCCCAGCAGAATCGTGACCAGACTGCCTGTGAGACGTTTGCGGGCCTGCGGCATTTGAGGAAGTTGGGCAGGCGTTATTTTATACAGTCCCCACGTGAGCAGGGCCGACAATATCAGAATACATAGCACCCGTATCAGGATGAAACCGACCGACACACTGGCCATGGCATTTTTCGGAGAGTCCAGATAGAGAAAGATGGAGGCATCGAGCTTGAATCCCCAGAATGGATACAGGGCCATGTCACCGATGAAGACGAGGGTGGTAGCCAGCGCAATCAGCGCATAGTAGCCCACGAGAATCTTTCGCAGCGGGAAACGGCGGAACCAGATGCTTACCAGGATAATCAGCCAGGGAAGCGCTGTAAGGTAACCCGTGGTGGCTGCGTCGAGGGTAAAGCCGTGATACAGCACTTTCAGGTAGTCCACGAAGGATACCCCTTTCTCGCAAGCTCCGTTGTAGAGCATGAAAATTGGTTTCTGAAGCAGGAAATAGCCTAAAATAGCGGCAAAAATACATCCCAGGTAAGCAAGTCTCTTTTTCATCTGTTTAGGTCTGATTATTTACGTCCGAAATCGGCGGGGACTTCACCCCATGATTCTGTTTCCCATTTGCGCAGGGGAGTGGTATAAGTGTTTTCCTTCAGCCATTTCTCCGCCCGTTCAATCAGCTGGAACAACGCTTCGGTTTGGGCATTGCGTTCCAGTTTGGTCTTGCATTTCTTCTGTTTCACCCACAGAAGGGCGTTGCGGCTGTCGGAGTAGAGCGGCATGTCCAGCTGCTTCTGTTTGAGAAGGGCCAGTCCGTGTACGATGGCCAGAAACTCTCCGATGTTGTTGGTGCCATACACCGGTCCAAAATGGAAAATCTCCTGTCCGGTGAGCAGGTATACCCCGCGGTATTCCATAGGGCCGGGGTTTCCACTGCAGGCCGCATCTACTGCCAGGCAGTTCAGGTCGAAATTTTCCGGAAGCTGTTTTGCGGAGGGCTCTTTGGGGGCCGAAGTCCGGTGGCGTTGCAAGTACACGTGTGCCGGAGTGGCAAAAGCCTGTGCGGCTTCTTCTTCTGTGTCGAATGATTTATAGATGGCTCCTTTGTATCCTTGGATTTGCAGCCGGCATTCAGTCCAGGAAGCATATACCCCCGGATTCACACCCTTCCACACTACATAGAATTTTTGTTTCGCCATAAAAAGATAAGGAGGTTAAAAAAGTCGGGTGGCTCCCTCGCCACCCGCTATTTTCAAATGAATTACATGCGTTCAGGCACTTCGATGCCCAGCAAGCCCATGGCCAGCTTGACAATCTTTCCTACGTTCTGACTCAATGCCAGACGGAAAATCTTCACAGCCTCGTTCTCTTCACGCAGAATGCTGAAATCGTGATAGAACTGATTGTATTCCTTTACCAGGTCGTAGGCATAGTTGGCCAAGATAGACGGGTTGTAGTCCGTACCTGCCTGTTTTACCACGTTGGGGAAGTCGGCCAGCATCTGGATCAGTGCTTCTTCCTTCGTACTCAGTTCGATGCCTTCCGGAATTACAGCCGGGATTTGGATACCAGCTTCTGCAGCTTTGCGGAGGATAGACTGGATACGTGCGTAAGTGTACTGGATGAACGGTCCCGTATTTCCGTTGAAGTCGATGGATTCCTTCGGGTTGAACGTCATGTTCTTGCGGGCATCCACTTTCAGGATGAAATACTTCAAGGCCCCCAGTCCCACGATACGGGCGATGTCGTCGGCTTCTTCCTTTGTCAGTCCGTCCAGCTTGCCCAGTTCGCTGCTGGTTTCCTTAGCCGTTTCAATCATGGCTTCCATCAGGTCGTCTGCATCGACTACGGTACCTTCGCGGCTCTTCATCTTACCTTCCGGCAGTTCCACCATACCGTAGGAGAAGTGTACCAGATCTTTACCCCATTCGAAGCCCAGTTTGTCGAGCAGGATAGACAACACCTGGAAATGGTAGTTCTGTTCGTTACCCACCACGTAAATCATCTTGTTGATGGGATAATCCTGGAAACGCAGTTTGGCAGTTCCGATATCCTGTGTCATGTAGACCGAAGTACCGTCTGCACGGAGCAGCAGTTTCTGGTCTAGTCCTTCCGGAGTAAGATCTGCCCATACCGAACCGTCTTCCTTGCGATAGAAGAGTCCTTTCTCCAGTCCTTCCAAGACCTTGGCCTTTCCTTCCAGGTAAGTCTGTGATTCGTAATATATCTTGTCGAAGCTGACGCCCATCATCTTGTATGTCTCATCGAAGCCGGCATATACCCAGTCGTTCATCTTCTTCCAGAGCGCACGTACTTCCGGGTCGTTAGCTTCCCATTTGCGGAGCATCTCGCGGGCTTCCAGCATCAATGGAGAGTTGGCTTCCGCCTTGGCTTTGGCTTCTTCTTCGTTTATACCTTCCGCTTCGTACTTCGCCATCAGTTCCTTCACTTCTGCCTTGTAGTGCTTGTCGAAGGCCACGTAGTAATCGCCAATCAGGTGGTCACCCTTCTTGCCCGATGATTCCGGAGTCTCGCCGTTGCCATATTTCAGCCATGCCAGCATGGACTTGCAGATGTGGATACCACGGTCGTTGACAATGTTGGTTTTCACTACCTTGTTGCCGTTGGCCGCCATGATGTTTGCCAGCGCGTTACCCAGCAGGTTGTTGCGCACATGACCCAAGTGGAGCGGCTTGTTGGTGTTCGGAGAAGAATATTCAATCATCACCAGCGGCGCATTGTCGGCAGCTTTCTGGATACCCCATTGGCTGTCTGCCTGAATACGGTTCAGCAAGTCGATCCATACGTTTGAAGCGATGGTCAAGTTCAGGAATCCCTTGATTACGTTGTAGCTGGCAATAGCGGGTTCATGCTGCTTCAAATATTCCCCGATTTCTTGTGCGGTTTGTTCCGGTCCTTTCTTGGACATCTTCAGGAAAGGGAAGACAACCAGTGTGAGGTGGCCTTCGAATTCTTTCTTGGTTTTCTGCAGCTGTACCATTTTGGCAGGAACCTCCTGATTGTATAAGGTCTTTATACCTGTCAGGATGGATTCGGTCAGTTTATCTTCTATTTTCATGCGTATATAGTTTATGTAATAATCCTTTCTTGCGTGCACAAAGATAGTGATTTTTACATTTATCCTGCCGTTCTGAAGTTATAATTGCTTATCCTTCTAGTGCATTCTTTTTCCATTCCGATGGAGAAATCCCCTCATGCAGTTTGAACTGTTTGCTGAAATGAGCCAGGTCGGTGAAGCCTACTTGTTCGGCAATTCCGGCTAAGCTGCGGGTAGGTGATTGCAAGATGATTTTCTTTGCTTCTTCTATACGCAGGTGGTTAAGCCATAAGTTGAAATTAAGGCCATACGTCTTGTTGATGTGGTTGGAAAGGTAAGTTCGGTTTATACCGATGATCTTGCTTAATTGAATAATGGTAAGTCTGGAATTGAGGTATCCTTTATTTTGTACCCATTCATCCAGCCGAATTTTAACAGCTTCATTCTTTTTCATATACTTTTATATTTTTCTCGAAAATAGGAAGTTTTGGGAATTTATGGAAAGACAAAAAATGTATAATGAGAGTATCCATGCAAACAATACGACTAAGCGGTAGAAAAAAGAAACTATCCGGGTTAAATTTATCGATAGATTAGCGTGGAAAGATAATCCTCGGCGAATACTTCGTTGGCTATATCGAGCAATTTGGAGGATGTTAGTTTGTCAATTCGTTTAAATACCTCTTCATTATCTTCGTATTTTTGATAGTGTAGAAAACATTTTCCCATGTTAAGTGCATTGTTCTCAAAGTTGTCGCTGGCTACTCCTATCTGTCCGATAATTTGTTTTTTAGCTGCGGCAAGTTGTAAATCGGTCAATGCCTTATCTCGTAGCTTTTTCAGTTCTTTGTGTACGAGCGATATGCATTTGTCCGTATCTTGCGGATCACAACCGAAATAGATGCAAAACGTTCCCGTATCAGTGTACGATGTCAGATTGGATTCTACGGTATAAACGAGTCCTTTTCGTTCGCGTAAAGACACATTCAGCCGACTGTTCATACCTGGTCCTCCCAGGATATTGTTGAGAAGGTAGAGTCCTGTCCGTCGTTCATCGTATGCATGGTAACCTCTTCCCCCTATCATCACATGAGCCTGATGAGTATCTTTGTGTAAAGTCAGGTTTTGGGGGTGGTAGGCTTCAGGGGCTATGCGCGGTGTGTCATCGGTTGTCGACAAAGCAATATCGGCTGTCAGTTTTTCGAGTGTATGGATGATTTTTGCAAATGAAAGATCACCCAAGGCAAAGAATACCATTTTATCCAGCCGATAATGGCGATGCACAAAGCGAAGTGCATCTTCACTCGTAAATTTCCGGAGCAAATCGGGGTTTCCCAGAATATTTTTCCCCAGCGGATGATGTGGGAAAATCAACTCTTCAAAATCATCGAAAATCAGTTCTGCCGGACTGTCTTCATAGCTCTGAATCTCGTCGATGATGACTTCCACCTCTTTTTCTATTTCACTTTCAGGAAATGTGCTGTGAAAAACGATGTCGGTCAGCAATTCTGCGGCCCGGCTGAAATGTTCCTTGAGAAAAGCACTGTAGATAACGGTCTCTTCTTTATTGGTATATGCGTTTAAGTCTCCTCCTACATTTTCCATCCGGTTCAAGATGTGCCATGCTTTACGCTTCTCGGTACCTTTGAAGATCAGATGTTCCACGAAATGTGCCATCCCCTGCTCATGTGGCAGTTCATCGCGTGTACCTGCATCTACGGCAAAACCGCAGTAGGCCACGTTGGTAGGGCTTGGGGCATGAATGATCTTCAGACCGTTGGGAAGTGTAAAAGTTGAATACGACATATCGTTGAGCACATAAATCTTTTTAACCCTGCAAATTTACAATAAATACTCATTGTCTTTCCTCAAAAAATGTAGATATTTGCACAAGAACGATATTTTAAAACTAATATATGAATAAAATTGCAGTCTTTTGTTCTGCTTCAGACGATATTGCTCCTGTGTTTAAGGAGAAAGCGAAAGAGCTGGGAGCCTGGCTGGGGCAGCATCACAAATGGTTGGTTTATGGCGGTTCCAATACCGGATTGATGGAGAGCTTGGCTCAAAGTGCCAAGGAAAACGGTGCCATGATCATGGGAGTTGTACCCACAAAACTGGAAGAGCATGGAAGAGTGAGTGATTTGTTGGATGTAACTTTTCATTCTGTAAACCTGAGTGACAGAAAAGATATTATGGTGCAGGAATCTGAAGTGATGGTTGCACTACCGGGAGGAATCGGTACTTTGGACGAGGTATTTCATGTAATGGCTTCGTGCAGTATCGGTTATCATGACAAGAAAGTCATTTTTTATAATGTGGATGGTTTTTGGGATGAGTTGCTGCATTTCTTGGGAAAGTTGGAAGAACTGCATTTTGCCCATCATCCTTTGAGCAACTTTTACGAAGTGGCTAATACCCTTGAGGAATTGACCCGTTTGTTGGAATAAAAATTAATAATATAATCTTATGAATGCATCGATTAAAGAACTATTGCAGCGTGAGGCTCAGGCTGTGTTGAATATTCCGGTAACGGATGGATACGAAAAGGCTGTAGAGTTGATTGTGGAACAGGTACATAAGAAAGGTGGAAAACTGGTGACCAGCGGTATGGGAAAGGCTGGGCAGATTGCGATGAATATAGCTACGACATTCTGCTCTACAGGAATTCCTGCCGTATTCCTGCATCCCAGCGAGGCACAACATGGCGATTTGGGCATTCTGCAAAAGAATGACTTGTTGCTTTTAATCTCCAATTCCGGGAAAACCCGTGAGATTGTAGAGTTGACGGAACTGGCCGCACGTTTGGACCCGACATTGAAGAAAATTGTGATTACCGGCAATCCGGAAAGTCCGCTGGCAAAAGCGGCAGACATTTGTCTGGCAACGGGACATCCGGATGAGGTTTGTCTGTTGGGAATGACACCTACCACGTCTACTACGGTTATGACGGTTATTGGGGATATTCTGGTAGTGGAGACCATGCGACGTACAGGCTTTACCATCGAAGAATACAGCAAGCGTCATCATGGGGGATATTTGGGAGAGCGTTCCCGTGCATTGAGCAAGTAAAAGAAAAGAGACTGTTTCGTGATGTGCATTTGCGCGAAACAGTCTCTTTTTTATGCTTTCTCAGGTAAGTTTGTATTCTTCCTGATAGTAGATAAAGTCGACGTTGGCTCTGTCGTATTCAAAGAGTTCTTCCGGCTTGAAGAAGCGTGCAATTTCTTCAATGGCTGTTTTGGGAGAGTCGGAAGTGTGAATGATATTCTCTTGCGAGCTCACGCAATAGTCTCCGCGGATAGTGCCTGGAACAGCTACGCGTCCGTTGGTAGCCCCGGTCATGGAGCGTACAACTTGAATTGCATCCACTCCTTCATAGCAGCATACAATGACAGGGCAAGCCATCATGGATGCCTTGACGCGGGCAAAGAAAGGCTTTCCGGCCAGGTGGGCATAATGTTCGTTTAACAGGTCTTCCGTGAGTTGCATCATTTTCATTCCTGCCAGACGCAGACCTTTGCGTTCAAATCTGTGGGTTATTTCTCCGATAAGTCCCCGTTGCACTGCGCTGGGTTTCAAAATGACTAATGTTTTTTCAAGACTCATAGTTTATGGGTGTTAAGGTGATACAAAGATTTTTTGCATTTTCAAATATACGAAAAATGCCTGTATGAGCTATCGTAAGCTGCTTGTTTTTTATCTGTAAAATTATTTTTTCAGTGATTGTCCAGTGAAATGATTCCCAGGTGTATCGCTTTCAGTACAAGATCGACGGCGTTTTTTGCTTCCAGTTTGGCCATCAGACTTTTTCGATGAGACTCTATGGTGTTGTTCGAAACATGAAACAATTCGGCTATTTCTCTTGTATTCAGTCCTCGGGCAATGGCTTGTAGTACATCCCGCTCTCTCAAGGTAAGTTGCTCTTTGATAGGCTCTTCCGCATGTATGCGATTTAGGATTTCCTTGAATCGTTTGCACACATAGGTTTCTCCTTCCAGGATGGTTTGTATGGCCGTGACCAGTTCATTGATATCTGCCGATTTCAAAATTGCTCCTCTGATAGGGGCCTTCATCAGCCTTTTGAGTGTCCATATTTCTTCGTGCATGGTATTGATTAAAATACGTGCATCAGGATATTTCTGCAGAATCTTTTGTATCAGGTCGAAACCGTTGGTGTCCGGCAGTTCGATGTCGAGCAGATACAGGTCGAAGGGTTGCAGGTTGGCCAGGCGCATGGCTTCACTTCCGGATGAGGCCGTATATACAATATCTATTTCGGGCATTTGTGATACCACGTGTTTGATGCCTTGCAGAATAAGTGTATGGTCATCTACTAATAATATCTTTGCTTTTGGGTTTGTCATTTTGTCGCATTTTTAATTGCAAAGAAAAAGATATTCATTGAAAAGATTGTCACTGAAAACCGTGATTTTTCAATGGAGCTGCACCTGAATGTGGATATCTATTCCGGTACTGTTTTTCCGAATAATATAGTGGCCTCCAATGGTTTTCAGACGGTCTTCGATGGTACGTAGTCCGATACCTTTATTTCCTTCCGCAGATACTTCCCAGTTTCCGTCATATTGCAGTTCGATGACGAGTGTTCCTGAAACCTCATCCAAGTGAATTTGGATATGGCTGGCATGGGCATGCTTGAGAATGTTGCTTATGGTTTCCTGCATGATACGGTAGATTTCATACCCAATTCGTTCTGGAATATGTGACCATTCCGTTTGCGGGCGAGGAACGTAGTGTATGGTTACTCCGGATACTTCTTGCATTTTGGAAAAATAATCGGTCAGCATCTCATTCAGGTCTGTGAACTGGAAGTTGGGAGGCATCAGTTCATGGGAGATGGCGCGTATTCCACTTCGGATTTCTTCCAACGTGTGTATAGTAGTGGCTTTCAGTTCATTGGGTAAAACTTGCTGCTGGACTTGCAGAATGGCGCCGAGCAGATCGTTGCACACTCCGTCGTGCAGGTCTTTGGCCAGGCGTTTACGTTCGTTCTCCAGGCCTTCAATATATTGCCGGGCAGCAATCAGCTCGGTTTCTTTCTTTTGCAGTCTTCGTTTATAGAGCAGGACAGATACTACAATCAGCAGTGCGACGATAACGGTGACATAGAAAACGGCATGGCGCAGACGTATTTGTTTTTGTTGTGCCTGGTCTTTCTCCAGTCGGGCTATCTTCAGTTCCTTGTCGCTGGTTCTTAACTTCTCGTTCAGTTCAGACAATTCGTCTTTTATTTTCCCGTTGAAAACGGAATCTTGGTAGGTGCATACCTTTTCTATGTATTGGTAGGCTTTCTGATAATTTCCAAGTCCTTCGTAATTATGTGCCATGAGTTTATAGAACTTGTCATAAGGGACCTGCGTCTGAATCAGGGGATTTCCTGTCAGGATATCCAGGCTTCGCTGGTATTTCCCTATCCAGTGGTAAAGGCTGGCCTGTGTGGCATAGAATTCCAGGGCAGTGGGACTATTGGGAGGAATCTGATGGATGAGTTCTTCTCCTTTTTTCAGAAAAATCTGGGCAGAGTCTTTCTTGTTCCATAACTGATAAGTTCCAAGCAACGGACAGAGGGAACTCATTGCCAGTAAGGGAGTATCGGCATCCAAGGCTTTTTCGATGTTTTGCCTGAGTATCTGGCAAGCCTCGGCATATTTCCCAAGCTTGCTGTAGACTCCTCCTATCAGGCAATTGGCATATAATTCCATGAGGAGGTCATGCGCTTTCTGGGCATATTCTGCCGATAATTTCCCTTGGGTCAGCGCTTCTTCATAGCGCTTGTTCAGGTGGTAAAGCACTCCGATGTTGTAGTAAATGGAAGAGACATCTTCTGGTTTTCCGGTCTTTTTGCAGATATCGATGGCCCGGTTATAGTGATAGACTGCCGAATCGTACATACCTAGCTTCCGGTAGCATACTCCAATGGATGATTCCAGCACTCCTTCCAGGTCGTAGTTCCTTTCTTTCAGTTGGGGGGCATGGGCAGCTACGGTTTTAAAGCCTTCTTTAGCCCGTTCTACTTCACCTTCCATTAAATAGTGGTTGGCCAGTTCGTTGAGAAGATGCAGGTAGACTTCTTCTTGAAAATTGGGCTGTTCATAGAGTGAAAGTCCTTTTTGTATGTAACGGAAGGAAGAGTCTGCATCGATGGTTTCATATTCCACACAAAGGTTCTGATACAGTTCAAGAAGTTTGTCTCTGGAAGCCTTCTGTCTTTCTGCACGCTGTATTTCCTGTTTCAGGCTATCGATAACAGAAGGTTCAGCTTGTATGGAGATAAGCGCAGCGGTTGTCAGTAGGAAAATAAGTGTGAGGATGTGTTTTTTCATGGTCATTAGTTTGGTGATTTCACAAGGTAATTGTTTTTTGTGGAGAATACAAATCTCTTTAGGAAAAAAACCTTGTCGGAATCAAGAAAAGGATGGGGGAAAACAAAAACTCCCGGTTTTTAAGGTTCAGAACTGCCCGAAACGTTCCAATATCTCTTTTTTGTGTTTTTGTGAGACTTGCAGTTCAGTTACGTGGTGGAAAGGAGTACACATGATGCAGTGGTTTTTTTGTATCATGTACAGGTAGTGCAGGTTGATGATGTACGACTGATGAATCTGGATGGATTTTTCATCGTATGCACACAGGTTTTCAGCTCGGAGGTTACCCTTTAGCCGAAGAAAAGAGCCGTCGGTCAATGCTATTTCCCAGCTCTTTTTGGCAGAGATATACCGGAAATAACCGATATCGGACGCATGTAGCACGCGCAGGTGCCCCATGAAGGTACGGATGAGCAAGGGTTTGCCGAGTTTGATATCCAGAATTCTCCGCAAACGTTCCAAGGCTATCCTGTATCGTTGAATATCAGTCAGGTCCATAATCTTTCTATTTGTTTGCTTTTTTCCTGCTTACGCGAAGAAGTGCCTTTTATGTAATGTGATAAGAAGTTGTTCTTTGTCAAATATAGCTTGTCCCGAAAAGATGGAAAACACGGAAAACCGTGATTTCTAAAGGATTTTATGTTTCCCAGAAGGGATAGTGTATTGGAAAGAACCGTCTATTTACTTGTGTAACAGTAACTGGCAACAAATAGGAAGGAAGGCTTCATGGCATTCCTTTTTGGATAGCTGAAGGTAGTGGAGGTCTGGAGAGAGTGGCCCTTATCCGGCCCAGTTTTCCCGGTCCAGGTTCCGGTAACTGATGGCCTCGGCCAGGTGTTCCGGGCGGATGTCTGTACTGTTTTCCAGATCGGCAATGGTACGGGAAACCTTCAGGATACGGTCGTATGCACGGGCTGAAAGGTTCAGACGGTGCATGGCATGTCGCAGGAGTTCCAGACCGGCGGCATCGGGTTGTGCATAACGATGCAGCAGGCTTGGCGTCATTTGGGCATTACTGTAAATACCGGCTTGTCCGGCAAAGCGCTGAGCCTGTATCTGTCGTGCCTGGATGACACGTTCACGGATGCTTGCACTGCTTTCTCCCGGGGTACTTTTGGATATCTCCTCAAAAGGTACGGGAACAATCTCCACTTGAATGTCGATACGGTCGAGCAGAGGGCCGGAAATCTTGTTCAGGTAACGCTGTACCTGTCCCGGATGACAGACACAATGGCGGGTGGGATGGTTGTAGTAGCCGCACGGACACGGGTTCATAGATGCAATCAACTGGAAGTTGGCTGGATACTCCAAGGTATATTTGGCCCGTGAAATGGTGATTCGATGGTCTTCAAGTGGTTGTCGGAGTACTTCCAGCACGTTCCGGCTGAATTCAGGGAGTTCATCCAAAAACAGTACGCCGTTGTGTGCCAGACTGATTTCTCCAGGTTGTGGACTGGCTCCTCCGCCTACCATGGCTACTTGTGAGATGGTGTGATGCGGGCTGCGGAACGGACGGATGGCGATGAGTGAGGTATTTTTACCTAACTTCCCGGCTACGGAATGTATCTTGGTCGTTTCCAAGCTTTCGCCTAAGGAAAGGGGCGGAAGGATACTGGGGAGGCGCTTGGCCATCATGGACTTTCCACTTCCCGGCGCACCGATGAGCAGTACGTTGTGTCCGCCTGCGGCAGCCACTTCCAGTGCGCGTTTCACGTTCTCCTGTCCTCTGACTTCTGAAAAATCAAATGGAAACGTGCACTGGTGTTTATAGAATTCTTCACGTGTGTTGACAAGTGTCGGCTGAAGGGTACCAGTACCGTTCAGGAAATCAATAACCTCCGTGATTCGTTCAGCTCCATACACAGCCAGGCGGTTTACTACAGCTGCTTCATACGCATTCTGTTTGGGGAGAATCAATCCCTTGAATCCTTGCTGGCGGGCTGCAATGGCGATGGGAAGTGCTCCTTTAATCGGTTGCAAGCTTCCGTCCAGACTTAGCTCTCCGATGATGAGGTAGTCGGCCAGTCGGGCTGCTGATACTGTTTCGCTGGCAGCCAGGATTCCGATAGCCAGTGGAAGATCGTAGGAGGCGCCTTCTTTCCGGATGTCGGCTGGAGCCATATTTACCACAATCTGACGTGTCGGAAACTTGTATCCGTTTACCTGTAAGGCCGAGACAATACGTTCGTGGCTTTCTTTTACGGCCGAATCAGGCAGTCCCACTAAATAGAATTTTATGCCACGTGAGCAGTTGACCTCGATGGTCACAATGGTGGCGTCGATGCCTTGTACAGCGGCGCCAAAAAGTTTTACTAGCATTTAAGGTTATGTTAAGGTGAGGTTATTTTTGTTTTGAGTCGTTTGCCGTCAATGCTTTTATCCGGCTTGCGAGGGTCATTTCATTCAAGTTACGTTCTATTATTTTCCGGTTCTGGTCAATCAGAATATTGGAAGGAAGTGCCTGTATGTTCTGTTGTTTCAAAATCTGTGCATTCCATCCTTTCCCGTCGCATAGTTCTATCCATTGTTCCGTATCTTCCTTGCACAGTCTTTGCCATTCCTTCTTGTCGTAGTCTAATGAGAAATTGACAATTCTGAATTTCTCTTTGGGCGATTTCTGGATGAGGCTGTATAGAGAGTCTCGGGTACTGATACTTTCCCTGTCCCAGCTTGCCCAGAAATTGACAAGGGTATAAGGACGTGCATTGTTGCTCCATGAAAGGTATTCTCCGTTTCTTTTCTTGACAGAGATGTAGCTTAGGTAATCTGATGAATTGTTTATTGTCTTTTCTTTTTCCGGAAGTAATTTCAGGATGCTTGTCACCACCCGGCTGTCTTTTATTTTTCCGGTGAGTGGCTCCAGTAATTTATTGATAAGGGCGATGTCCGGATGCGCTGTCTGTGCGAATACTTCATTCAGAATGTATGCTGAAGCATACGATTGCGGATGGTTTTGGATGAAAGTTTCTGCTTGCTTGCGTATCTGGACCGGATCATTCAGCGAAAGAATGCTGTTTCTGAATTCCTGGTATTCATCATTGGGCCCGTCGCCTTTGATTTCCGGATGCTGGAAGCTGCCTTTTACGGTTACCTTCCATCCTTTGTCGGCAAAAATCGGAAAAGCTTCTCCCGAATCGTTTACCAGCCGGAAAAGGTTCAGGGTGTCAAGGGTAAAACTGTAGGTGAACTTTCCATTTCTCGGATAAATGGTGTCGAGTTTGGCTTCGGGGTCGTCGTATACCACCAGAATCATATCGGAAGTCAGTCCCTCCATTTCTCCTTTAAGTTCGAACTCATTGCTTTGCTTACATGAATCGAGACAGAATAAAAGGTATATGCACAGGAGGATTGGGTATAGTTTTTTCATATACAATGTTTCGTTTCCGCGAAAATACATATTTTCATCTTATAATCTTTCATCTTTTTCGGATTCTTTCCCTGAAAGGCATAAAAAAACCGGAACCACGCAATGTGATTCCGGTTTTCAGGAAGTAACTTATTGGATTACTTTATTTCGTTTGCATATTTTGCAAATTCGCGGTCGTTCTGAGCTTTAGCAGCCAGAGTAGCATCCAACTGTTTTACTTTGTCCATGCTGCTCTTAACCAAGTCAGCGTTGTTTGTTCTAGCACCTACGATAGCCATCAAGTAGCTTGTGTAAGCGTCCGGATTCTTCACTGCAGACAAAGTAGATTTAGCTTTGTTGTAGTCCTTAGCCAAGATCTGAGCCAAAGCAGCAGAGTTGGTCTTTGTGTCACCGAATGCCTGTACGGCGCGGTCGTACTGACCTTGTTTGATGTACAAGTTACCCAGAGCTTCGTTAGCTGTGTTAGCACCAGTTGATTTGCTCAAGTAAGTTTCAGCGTTAGCTACATTACCCTTAGTCAATTCAATCAAACCGAGGTTCGTGTTAGCTTCAGCAGAGTTGGCGTTCTTGCTGGCAGCCTGTTTGAAGTAGTTTTCAGCAGCAGCCAAGTCACCGTTTGCATAAGCCATCATACCCAAGTTGTTGTAAGCACGGAAATCGTTCGGATACAATTCAACAGCTTTCTTATAGATTGCTTCTTTACGAGCGTTGTCGTTAGTCAGTGTAGCAGCATACAGCAATTCATCGTTGCTCAATACTTTTGCGTCAGTATCAAATGCAGCGTTGATTTCTTCATCGCTACGTCCGATTACATCGTAGTTAGCAGTCAAGCGAGCACGACGCAACTGCGGCAGGATTTCGTCAGCCAAAGTTTTGTAAACTGAAGAAATGTTCTTGATTTCAGTTTCACGCTGTTCAGGATCGCTGTACATAGAAAGCACACGCAAGATCAGGTCTTTATCCTGGATGTTTGATTTAGAAACCAGTTCCTGGAAACCATCCCAGTCCTGAGCAGTATATTTCGTATCTACTTCTGTTTCAATCTTACCTTTCTTCAACTGCTGGTTCATATACTTTTCAGTATTGTTCTGACGGTTTTCAGCCAGTGTAGTGTTCAGTTTCACACCACCATCAGGTGAAGCGTAAGCAGAAATTTCGATGTTGTTCAGTTTATAGTTCTTTGTATCACCGGCAACAGCAACCACTTGTTTGTGGAAAGCTTTCAGGCTGTCTGACTTCAGTTCGCTTGCACGGAGGTTAGCTTGCTGAATCAAGAACATGATCTGAGCTTCTTTAGCTTGTTTGATTACACGCTGGAAAGCATCTGGAGCGTATGCAGCGTTAGCTGAGTTTACAGTCGGCAGTTCTGAAGTAGCGATTACACCATCAGCAATCTTTACAGAAGGAATAGTGTATTCTTTTTTACCTTTCTTAATCTTGAAATCCAGATAAAGTTCAGATTTAGCCATTTCAGGAACATAGTCGAAAGAGGCTTTCATTGTGTAAGTACCACCAGCTTTGTAAGAGATAGTCTGGTCGTTACCTTGTACTTTTTCACCCTGGAATGTTGCAGGCTGACCTTTGGCTTCGCCGCCTTCCCATCTCAAAACCGGAGTAACTTCAACTGTGGCGTTTTTCTTGAAGTATTTTTCCGGGAATTTTCCTGTAATAGTTACAGGCACTTTACCACCTACTGCTTCCAATACTTCAGGGTTGGTTGTGAAGTAGTCAGGAGACAATTCGCCCATCTTGCTACATGAAGAGAAAGCAAGGACTAACAATGCCACTAACGGCAAATACAACTTCTTAATCATGATGTTTAATATTTAGTTTGTATAAATGAATAATCTTGTTTGATTATTTGGGGCAAAGATAAGAAAAACTCCATTATGTGTTAATCATTATCTGTTTTTTTGTTTGTCTTTCTGTAAAAAAAGCTTAAAAGTGAGTGCTTTTCATTCGTTTTTGTGCAGGTTATGCGGATGGTGTTCCAGAATTTCCTGGCGTAAACGGCTTCGGTCGAGATGGGTGTAGATTTCTGTCGTACCGATGCTTTCGTGGCCGAGCATGCATTGTATGGCACGCAGATTGGCTCCTCCCTCCAACAGATGGGTGGCAAATGAGTGGCGGAAAGTGTGTGGACTGATGGCTTTTTTCAGCCCGATTTGTTCGGCCAGTTCCTTGATGATATGGAAAACCATGATGCGTGAAATGTTTTTTCCGAAACGGCTGATAAACACGAAATCCTCATACCCGGGTTTAATCAGTCCTTGGTTTCGATCGGCAAAGTACAGTTGCAGTTCGTGGATGGCGCGTGAGGAAATCGGAACCAGCCGTTGCTTGCTGCCTTTTCCTTCTACCCGGATGAACTTTTCTTTCAGGTACAAGTCTGATAGTCTGAGGTTGCACAGTTCTGAAACACGCAGCCCGCAACTGTAGAGCGTTTCCAAAATGGCCCGGTTCCGCTGGCCTTCACGCGAAGTGCGGTCGATGGCCCCGATCAGGCTGTCAATCTCTTCCACACTCAGCACGTCGGGCAGATGCCGGCCAATCTGGGGTGATTCCAATAGTTCGGAAGGGTCTTGTGCAAGGTATCCCTCGAGTACCAGAAAACGGAAAAAAGAACGGACCCCCGATAGGATACGGGCCTGAGACCGGGAATGAATGCCGATGTCGTGAAGCCCGGCCGAGAAGGTCTCCAGATTCTCCAGCGTGACGTCTGTAAGGTCGATTTCTTCCAGTTCCAGGTAAGCGAACAACTTGTCCAAATCCGTAAGATAGGCTTCTACTGTGTTATGGGAAAGAGATTTTTCGAGCTTCAGGTATTGCTTATACTTTATTATTATATTTTTTTTATCGGCCTTTTTCATTTCTTTTTCGTATCTTTGTGCCAAATTCTTCTACAAAAGTATTAAAAGTTCAGCAGAAGTATACAGATGAGAATACAAATAATTAATGGCCCGAACATTAATCTGTTAGGCAAACGAGAGCCTTCTATTTATGGCGCCGAATCTTTTGAGAGCTATCTGGAGAAATTGAAAGAATGGTATCCATCGGTTGAATTTGCGTATTATCAATCGAATGTGGAAGGGGAGCTGATTAACAAAATTCATGAAGTCGGATTTTCATACGACGGTATTGTGCTGAATGCAGGTGCTTATACGCACACTTCCATTGCTTTGCAGGATGCCATACGTGCAGTGACGTCTCCTGTCGTGGAGGTTCATATATCTAATGTACACAAGCGGGAAGAGTTTCGCCATAAATCCATGATTTCGTGTGCCTGTGTAGGCGTAATTTGTGGATTCGGTCTGAATTCCTATCGTCTGGCCGTGGAATCTTTTTTAGTAGACAACAACAAATTATAGTATATATGATGCTTAAACAAACAAAAATCGTTGCGTCCATTTCGGATTTGCGCTGCGAAGTAGATTTTATCAGAGACCTTTTTAATGCAGGTATGAACGTGGTACGTATGAATACGGCACATGCCAGCCGTGAAGGTTTTGAAAAGTTGATTAACAATGTGCGTACCGTTTCCAACCGCATCGGTATCCTGATGGATACAAAAGGTCCGGAAGTACGTACTACGGCCAGTGCAGAAGGCCCGATTGATTTCAAAACAGGTGAAAAAGTGCGTATTGTAGGCAATCCGGATCAGGAAACTACTCATGAATGTATTTCGGTAACTTATCCGGGATTTGTGCACGACCTGTCTGTAGGTGCTGATGTGCTGATGGACGACGGCGAACTGGAACTGAAGGTTATCGACAAGAACGAAGATACGCTTTTCTGTGAAGTCTGCAACGACGCGACTTTGGGAAGCCGCAAGAGTGTGAATGTGCCGGGCGTGCGCATCAACCTGCCTTCTCTGACAGAAAAAGACCGCAACAATATCCTTTATGCCATCGAAAAGGACATTGATTTCATTGCTCACTCTTTCGTACGCAACCGTCAGGATGTGTTGGACATCCGTGAGATTCTGGATGCACACCACAGCGACATCAAGATTATCGCCAAGATTGAGAACCAGGAAGGTGTGGACAACATCGACGAAATCCTGGAAGTGGCCGACGGTGTGATGGTAGCCCGTGGTGACCTGGGTATCGAAGTGCCGCAGGAACGCATTCCGGGTATCCAGCGTATTTTGATCAAGAAATGTATCCTGGCAAAGAAGCCGGTTATCGTGGCTACTCAGATGTTGCACACCATGATCAACAACCCGCGTCCGACCCGTGCCGAGGTAACCGATATCGCCAATGCCATCTACTACCGTACCGATGCCCTGATGCTGAGTGGTGAAACGGCTTACGGTAAGTATCCGGTAGAAGCCGTGAAGACCATGGCGAAGATTGCGGCTCAGGCAGAAAAAGATAAAATGGAAGAAAACGATATTCCAATTCCTTTGACTCCGGCTAATACCGATGTGACCAGCTTCCTGGCTAAGCAGGCGGTACGTGCTACGAACCTGATGCCGATTCGTGCCATCATCACCGACAGCTTCAGCGGTCTGACAGCCCGCAACCTGGCTGCCTTCCGTGGCAAATATCCGGTGCTGGCTATCTGCTACAAGGAAAAGACCATGCGTCACCTGGCACTGTCATACGGTGTGGAAGCAATCTATATGCCGGAAAAGGCCAACGGACAGGAGTACTACTTCACTGCACTGCGCAAGCTGATTAACGACGGTGTGCTGGCCGAAAATGAAATGGTGGCTTACTTGAGCGGTGGTAAACAAGGAACTCATACTTCCTTCTTGGAAATCAATCAGGTGGGCGACGTGCTGAAAAGCGAAGAAGAATACGTGTTGCCCAACCGTAACCGTTACTTGTAATCATGAAAGAGACAGACGCGCTCGATGAATACATTCTTCAGCATATCGACGAAGAAAGTGACTACCTGAAAGCGCTGTACCGGGCGACGCACGTGAAACTCCTGCGTCCCCGTATGGCTTCGGGTCACTTGCAGGGAAGAATGCTGAAGATGTTCGTGCAGATGATACGTCCGAAGCAGGTGCTTGAGATAGGTACTTACAGCGGATATTCTGCACTTTGTCTGGCAGAAGGTCTGGAAGAGGGAGCCATGCTCCACACTTTCGAGATCAACGACGAGCAGGAAGACTTCACCCGTCCATGGCTGGAAAATTCTCCGTATGCCGATAAAATCCGGTTTTACATTGGAGATGCCCTGCAGATAGTACCCGGTATGGACATCGTGTTCGATTTGGCCTTTGTCGACGGGAACAAGCGTTTCTATGTGGAATACTACGAGATGATTCTGCAGAAGATGCATTCCGGCGGCTATATCATAGCCGACAACACCTTGTGGGACGGGCATGTGCTCGAGGAACCGCATCACACGGACACGCAGACCATCGGCATCAAGAAGTTCAACGACCTGGTGGCTGCCGATACACGGGTGGAGAAAGTTATCCTGCCTTTGCGCGACGGTCTGACTATCATACGTAAAAAATAAAAGAGGTAATATGGAAACAACCAGACAAAACAAGATTGCCCGCCTTATTCAGAAGGAACTGAGCGAAATCTTCCTTTTGCAGACTAAATCCATGCCGGGAGTGCTGGTTTCGGTCAGCATTGTCCGCATCAGTCCCGATATGAGTTATGCGCGTGCATATTTGAGCGTCTTCCCTTCGGAGAGAAGTGAAGAAATCGTGAAGAACATCAATGCCAACATGAAGTCCATCCGTTTTGAACTTGGTAACCGGGTACGCCATCAGCTGCGTATCATTCCGGAACTGAAGTTCTTTGTAGACGATTCGCTGGATTACGCGGAGAAGATTGACGAATTGTTGAAGAAATAAGTACATGTGAAATTCTGGTAAACACTCACAGAAGAAGAGGACGACAGTGCCTGGTGCTTCTGTGGGTTTTTATTTTATGTAATAGTATATATTAATAAGGTATAGCGGTGAATTTCCCTTTTTACATAGCCCGGCGATATTTGTTTTCCAAGAAGTCACACAATGCTATCAATGTGATTTCCGGTATTTCGGTGTGCGGAGTGGCGCTTGCCACCCTGGCCTTGGTATGTACCTTGTCCGTGTTCAACGGTTTTCAGGACCTGGTGTCAAACCTGTTTACGGCTTTCGATCCAGAACTTAAAATTATTCCGTCCGCTGGGAAAGTCTTCGACGGACAGGACAAGTCTATCGCGGCTGTCCGGAAAATGCCCGAAGTGGCCCTGGTATGTGAATCGTTGGAAGACAATGCCTTGGTGCAGTATCAGGGGCGGCAGGCCATGGCCGTGATTAAGGGCGTGGAAGACAATTTCACCGAACTGACCCCGATTGACACCATCCTTTTTGGGAAGGGAGACCTGTTGCTGCACGATGAAGTGGTGGATTATGCCATTCCCGGCGTGCAGTTGCTGGCCAATTTGGGTACCGGTATCCGCTTTCTCGATCCACTCGAGGTGTATGCTCCCAAGCGTGGAGCGAAGGTGAACATGGCCAATCCGGCTACTTCTTTTACTGGAGGGAACCTGTTTTCTTCCGGACTGGTATTTGCCGTGAACCAGGAGAAATATGACGGGTCTTATATCATTACCTCCCTGCAGTTTGCCCGCAAGCTGTTTCAGTACACCACCGAAGTCAGTGCCGTCAACCTGAAGCTGAAGTCGGGTACCGATGTGGATGCCTTCAAACGTAAGCTGGAAGCACAGTTGGGAGAGCGTTTCCGTGTGCTCGACCGTTACGAGCAGCAGGCCGACACGTTCCGTATCATGAAAATCGAGAAATTCATCTCCTACCTTTTCTTGACCTTTATCCTGATGATAGCTTGTTTCAATGTCATTGGCTCCCTGTCCATGCTCATCATCGACAAGCGTGACGATGTGACTACTCTGCGCAATTTGGGAGCCAACGACCGGCAGATTGTGCGTATCTTCCTCTTCGAGGGGCGACTGATTTCGTTCATCGGAGCCGTGGCCGGGATTGTGTTGGGGGTATTACTCTGTTGGTTGCAACAGACCTTCGGACTGATTTCACTGGGAGCTTCCGGCAGTTTCATTGTCGATGCCTATCCGGTCAGTGTACACTGGGAAGATGTCGTGTTGATTTTCTTTACCGTTCTGGCAGTAGGTTTTCTTTCTGTGTGGTATCCGGTACGCTATTTGAGTCGCCGGTTACTGGCGAAATAAGTTTTTTCTCTTTGTAACAGGTAGGGGTTATTGTCTTGTATGCCCCTAATTGTTTTTCTCGTGTCTTCGGTATTTTTTTTGTGTTTCCCGTGCAGAAACCCTACGTTTTCCACCTCCGAGCCCTAAGGTTCTGCGGGGAAAAACGTAGGGTTTTCAGTAATAGGCTATAGAAAATTCTTAATCAATAAATTGAAAGCCTTTCGACGTGTTTATAACCTATCTGTAAAAAGTTTGTCTTTTCAGCCCATAAATGGTGCTTCTACGCTAAAAATACTTTCATTTTGTCAGTAATGCATATAAATCTTAATATAAATGAAATAAAATACAGATTAAATGTGTTTCATTATAGTTTTTATATATATATTTGCATTCGAATAGGGTTTAGATAGAGATAAAAAAAGGCTATGAATACAAACTTGCTTCATTCAATTAAAGCTGTAAATAATCAGGACTTATTGTTTCGTAATGTCAAATCACGCGACTCTTTCTAACTAGTCGTGATATTCTTTTGTTGAAATTTGCCTTTTGCAAGATTTCTGCTACCAATTCTTCTCATTTATTTACGTATTCTTGTTTATCTCTTTTTTGAAGAGGTAGCTCCTTCTTTAGTCCTTTTTTCAGAGGAAGGCATATTTCTGCATATTCTTACTTGGTAATTTTTTATTTAATCATTAATAATTTTATAATTACTAGCGAAAGATGAAAAGATTATGTCTTTGGTTAGTCTTTTTTGTGGTGTTGGGAGTTCAATCGGTGTTGGCTCAGTCGTACACGGTGAAAGGAAAAGTCGTGTCGAAAACAAGTGATGAGCCATTGATTGGAGTTTCCATTCTGCAGAAAGGAACTACAAATGGGGTGGTTACCGACATTGACGGTAACTATGTGCTTCAGATTCAGGGTGGCGAGGCTACTCTGGTCTTCTCTTACATTGGTATGCAGAAACAGGAATTGAAGGTAAATTCAAGGACGGGTGTACTGAATGTGGTGATGCTGGATGACTCACAGCTGATGGACGACGTGGTGGTTGTGGCATACGGTGTGCGTAAGAAAGGAACGATTGCCGGTTCCGTTTCTACGGTGAAAGGTGACCAGTTTGAGAATGTGCCTGCGGCCAGCTTCGACCAGGCTTTGCAGGGACAGGCTGCCGGTTTACAGGTCATTTCCGATTCTGGTGAGCCGAGTGCAACTGCTTCTTTCCAGATTCGAGGGGTGAACTCTATCAATGCGGGAGTGAGTCCGTTGTTTATCTTGGATGGCATCACGGTGTCGGCTGATGATTTTTCGGCATTGAACCCGAGTGACATTGAGAGTGTGTCTGTTTTGAAGGATGCTTCTTCTACTTCTATTTACGGTGCGCGTGCAGCAAACGGTGTGGTAGTAATTACAACCAAGCGAGGTAAGATGGGGGAAAAAGGACATATCACCGCTCGCGCCCAGTATGGTATCTCTAAGCTGGCATACGGAAAGTGGAATCAGATGAATACTTCTGAACGTCTCGATTACGAAGAGGAAATCGGCTTGAGAGAGCCTGGCACTTACGACCGTGAATTGCTGGAAAGAACGAATATCGACTGGAGAGACGTAGTATATAATGACAATGCTCCCTTCTCGAATGTGGAATTGCAGTTCAGTGGGGCTACAGACAAATACAATTATTATGTATCAGGGGCTATTTACAACCAGCAGGGAATTGCAGTAGGCTCTGATTTCAAGCGTTATTCCTTCCGTGCCAATCTGGAAGCCAAGGTGAACAGCTGGTTTAAGATTGGAACAAACTCCACCGCTTCTTACGAAGACATCAATGAGGCTACATCGGGAGAATATACCACAGTAACTCCGATTTCGGCTGCACGATTCATGCTGCCTTACTGGAATCCTTACAAGGCTGACGGTTCGTATGCTTCTGTCAGCGACGATACTTGGCTGGGAACGAATGTCAACCCGATGGAATGGCAGGAAAACAATCCCAGCAGTTCCAACAAATGGAAAGTGATGGCTAGTCTGTATGGCGAACTGACTCCGATTGAGGGCCTGACCATCAAGTCTATTGGAGGTGTGGATTTCCTGGATCGCCGTGGAGATGTTTCTTCAAATCCGAGCTATGTGCCCAATATGGGGGAAGGATATGTAGGCCGTTCTTTCTCTCGTTATTATAACCTGACTTGGACCAATACCATTAATTATGTATTCGATTACAAGGACGATCATCATTTCAACATCCTTTTGGGACAGGAAGCGGTGAACAACCAGTCGGAAGCTTTCTCGATTGTAACCCGCGGTCAGAGCAGTGACAAACTGCTTACTATGTCGGCTTCTACACGTGCCGAGAGTCCGAGCGACAGTTTCATGGGTGCCACCTACTTGTCTTTCTTTGCTCGTGGTGAATACAATTATTTGGGAAAATATTATGCCGACTTGTCTGTTCGTCGGGATGGTTCTTCCCGATTCGGAAAGAATTCACGTTGGGCAAACTTCTGGTCAGTAGGTCTGATGTGGGATGCCAAGAAAGAAAATTTCCTGAGCGATGTAGACTGGCTGTCTATGGCACAGGTTTCGGGAAGTATCGGTACGTCGGGTAACTCTTCTATTCCAGCTTACGATCATCTGGCCTTGTTTGCCGGTGGAGCTACTTACGGACTGGAAGGTTCCGTGCTGCCGGGTGTTTCTCCTTATTCAAGAGGAAATGAAGACCTGACATGGGAAAAACTGCTGACCACCAACATTGCCTTGAGACTTGGTTTCTTCGACCGGATTAATTTGGTGGCAGAGTTCTATCACAAGAAAACGACCGATATGCTGATGGCTGTTCCGGTGACTCTGACATCCGGTTATGCAGAACAGTGGGACAACATCGGAGCGATGGTCAACAAAGGAGTTGATTTGACGTTCGATGCCGATATCATCCGTACACGGGATTTCGTGTGGAATGTAGGTGCTAATGTATCGTACAACCATAACGAGATTACAGAACTTTACAATGGCCGTGATGTATATGAACTGGCCAATACCAACCTGCTGCTGAAAGTGGGTCATTCAATCGGTGAATTCTATATCAACCGTTTTGCAGGGGTCAATCCGGTGAACGGTGATGCCTTGTGGTATGACAAGGATGGAAATGTGACCAACGAATTCAGTGAGAACGACAAGGTGCTGGTGGGCAAGACCGACATTGCTCCCTGGCAGGGTGGTTTCAATACGACGTTGTCGTGGAAAGGCTTGTCGGTAAGTGCTCATTTCAGTTGGGTAAAAGACCGTTGGATGATGAACAACGACCGCTATTTTGATGAAAGCAACGGTATGTTCATCAACCAGAACCAGTCGAAGAAACTGCTTTACGACCGTTGGAAAGAACCCGGCGACATTGCTTCCGTGCCTCGTCATGGAGTGGTAATGCAGTTTGATGACCGTTTGCTGGAAGATGCTTCTTTCCTGCGTCTGAAAAACCTGAACATTTCTTATTCCTTTGACAAACGTCTTTTGCAGAAGACCAAGGTGATTGAGAACCTGCGTATCTATGCCCAGGCACAGAACCTGCTGACCTTTACGAAGTTCCAGGGAATGGATCCGGAATCTACAGCCAACATGTACCAGGCACAGTATCCGATGTCAAAACAATTCTCTATAGGTCTTGAAATAGGCTTTTAATGGTTTATAAAAAAAGAATGATATGATTAAAAATATAAGAGTAGTTTTTTTCTCGCTGGCACTGTTGGGAGCATGTTCATGCAAGGGCTTTCTGGACGAATATCCTGATTCTGCCATTCCTGAAGAACAAGTCATGGAGAACTTGGATGACTGTTCAAACATTGTGACCGGTATATACAGTGCTTTCAAGTCAAGTTACCTGTATTCTGGAAGTATGTCGCTTCTGCCCGATATTCAGGCCGACATGGCGTATGCATCTGATGCCAACATGGGTACCTATACCGAATTCTACCGCTGGCAGTTCAAGCCGACCAATGCGGAAGTGCAGGGAGTGTATGCTTCTTTGTATTCCATTGCGGCTACTTGCAACTTCTTCCTGGAAAATGTGGATAAGGTAGAATCAAAACTGACTACCGAGGCAGAGAAAGCAGAATTGGAGAAGCGTTTGGGTGATGTCTATTTTGCCCGTGCACTGGCTTTTGCCGAACTGATTCGTTTCTATTGTGAAGCGTATGACGAAGACATCGCCGACAAGGAAGATATGGGAATCTCCCTGAAATTGTCGTATGCCGACGATACACCGGTAAAGCGCTCTACGTTGCGTGAGTCGTATGCTCAGGTTATCAGCGACTTGGACAATGCAGAGAAATACATTCCTTCTTCACGTTCGGTAGCCGACAGTCCTTACTTCAGCATTGGAGCGGTGAACGCGCTGAGAGCCCGTATTTATATGTACATGGGAGGTACTGGCAACACACCCGATGAAGCTGAAAAAGAAAACCTGAGAAAGTCTGTGGAATATGCGAGCAAGGTAATCGACTCTGGTGTATATGAACTGTGTGATGGAACCACCGGAAGCGGTTCAGACTATGAGCTGATTTGGTCGTTCGATACCGGTTCGGAAATTATCTGGAAGGTGGGAATGAGCAGCACAAGTTTGGGCGGTTCGCTGGGAACGATTTTCCTGAACTTTGTGGCTCCCGACTATTACAATCCGGATTATGTGTTCGCACAAGATATCCGCGATTTGTATTCAGAAGGTGACTGCCGCGCTTCGTTGTTTGTAACGGACTATACGGTAGGTACCGGACATGAACAACCGATGATTATCAAGTATTTTGGAAATACAGACCTCGACGGGGGTTCTACCAAAAAGTTCATCAACATGCCGAAGGTATTCCGCTTGTCGGAAGTCTATCTGGACCGTGCAGAGGCTTATTATAAATTGGGTATGGAGGAAGAAGCCAACAGCGATTTGACTTCCATCCGCAAGAAGCGTATCACGGCGTATGGACAGAGCGGAGCTTCCGGTGATGACCTCTTCAAGGAAATTCAGAACGAGCGTGCATGCGAACTCTATATGGAAGGCTTCCGTTTGTCGGACCTGAAACGCTGGAAACTGCCTATCAAGCGTTCCAAACAGATCTACACAGTAGATGGTTCCGACAATAATGAATTGAATATACCTTATAACAGTGATAAATATTGCATGACTACCTGGCCTATTCCGAAACATGAGCTGGAAGCAACCAACGGGGTAGTAAAAGGGAATGCAAGTAATGACAGATAAAGAAGAATACGATGAAAAGAAATATATTTTCTGTAATAATATGTGCGTTGTTTCTGACTGCAATGATTTCTTCTTGTGAACAGAAAGAAATCTTTTATTCAGGTCCGCAGTTTGCTTTGTTCAGCGATTCTACTTACCTGATGCCTGTGGTGGGAGGAGATGACGATGTCTTTACCATACCTGTAGGTGTGACAGGCGCAGTGGACTATGACAGACATTATGCCGTGGAAGTCGTAAATGAGAAGTCGACGGCTGTGCGGGGTTATCATTATGATTTTGTAGACGGAACGAACAACATTGTCATTAAAAAGGGTGAAACGACCGCTGAGATTAAGCTGAAAGGCAATTACGACCGGTTTATGCGTGATGATACATTGAAGGCTTGTTTCCGCCTGATTGCTCCGGAAGAAGAGCTGACTCCGATGTATAAGAATGAAACCGTGGTAGAGATGATTCAGTGCAAACCTTTCAAGATGAGTGAGTTCTTCAAGGAAGGTGGAAACATCGAAATGCTGGCTTCTTTCCCCTTTGGTGATAATATGGCTTCTTATATGGTGAAAGGTGAAGTGATTGACGACCACACGATGCAGGTATATATCTTCGACGAACAGGGCCGTTTGCCGATTCGCTTGAATTTTGATGATTCAGATCCGTTGGACTACCGGATTACGGTACCTGAGCAGGAGGCTTTCTATGAAAGTACTTTCAGCCGGGTATATGTACGTTCCGTAGAACAATATCCTTCTTATTTTAACACATACGATGATTTCTTCGTGTTGTGGCTGGAACTGTTTGTCCCCCAGGCTGGAAGCTTCGGTGTGTATCAGTATGCCTTCCGTTGCCTGACACAGGAGGAAGCAGATGATATTAACAATGGAATTGGATAAACCTTTAAAAACGAACGATTATGAAAAATATAAAAACAATTGCATGTGCCATTTTGATGGCTTGGATATGCGGCTTTGCATTGACCGCATGTAGCAATGACGATGAAGCGGTTGCTGTCAAGGATATCGTCCTCAGTGCGGATGAACTTGTTTTCCTGGCTGAGCCTACTGAACCACAGACCGTAACTTTTACGGCCAACGCTGACTGGCGGGCTACTTCCGAGCAGGGATGGATTCTGATTGACACTCCGGTAGGAAAAGCCGGTGAAAGCTCTCTCACAGTTTCTGTAAAGCAAAACCCGAACAAAACGGAACGTCAGGGAAACGTAATCATCACAGAACCTTCTACCGGAAAGATGGCTTCTTTTAAAGTTAAGCAAGGAGCAGAAGGAGTAGACTTTGTCGTAGACAAGGAAGTGGGTGAACTGACTGTCAACGAAGAGGCAAAGACAATTACTGAAACGGTAGTAGTATCGGCTAATTTCGATTATGATGTGCAGATTAAAGATGTAGACTGGGTGACTTACTCCGTAGATGAAGCAAACGGAAGCGTGACCTTCTATGCTGATGCAGCGAAAGTGCCGACAGAAGCTCAGGAAATTGCGGTCAGCTTCGTACCGACAGAGGAGGAAGTGGAAGCACAGTCATGGACACTGAACTGGCCGGGATTTACTCCTTCTGTGACATTCTATACCGATGAAGAATGTCTGAACCCGGTACCGGAAAGCGGTATGGCCCTTGAAGAAACCATGAACGGCATTCAGGCTAAGGTATACGTGAAATCAAATGTGCCCTGGACTGTAAACCAGTCGGATGCGACTATGTTGAAAGAAATTTCCAATGCTGAAACTGGAGCCAGTCTGCCAAGAGTCTTTACCAATGTAACGGCAATCTTTACAGTGTTTAATGACGCTAAGCTGGATTCAGAAGACAAGACGGAAAAATTGTCTTTCGCTTATGAAGGAAGCAAAGCCGCAGAACTCACCTTGTATAAAGCAGGAGTTGGAAACAGCTATTTGAAGATTGACGAGAATGTATTTGCCAGCTTGGATAAAGACATCATGGGTACTGGTTTCCCGATGTTCCCGGCTACAGGTGAGAATGGAGATAACAGCAAACTGCAGGTTCGTTTCTCTGTACGTTCTACCTTGTCCGCAGTGAATGCATTTGTCATGAAGTATGATTACATTCATGATACTTACACACCGGTAACTGGAATGGATCGGATTACAGTTATGGAAGTACCTGCTAGCCGTAGTTTGGTAGAGCAGAAGAATTTTATGCTGATCATGCCCGATAGAAGTCAATTGTTTAATGACGACGGAAAGGTGCGTTATTTCAAGTTGTTCGTAGCAGAAACGAATAATATAAATAACTATTTTACTTGGAATAATGAAAAGAATGGATTCACTTTGCGGGAAGGTGTGACTAATATTTCTGAAGGTGTGACTTTCGGTCAGTTTGCGTATGAAAAGGAATATACCTTTACTTCCAGCGATGTAAGTAAGGAGACTCCGGTTGTTCATGCAGTAGGTGCAGAAGGTGCTACTGTAACGATAAACTACCAGTCTGACGAAGAAGGCAATATTCAGGCTTATACTGCAGTTACGTTGTCTTCCGACAATAACTATATTGAATCAGGCACGTTGTTCTCTGATTCATGGGTGAAGCTGAATTATGACACTTATAGCCCAGGACAGAGTGTAAGCTTTATCGTAGACCCGAATACCACAGGGGCAGACAGAAGTATGATTATCTATCTGGGTGCTTATCTGGGTGAAGGTAAGTCAGACCAGTATTTCGGTGCATTTAAAATTGAACAAAGTAAATAGTAAATAAAACTAAAGTATGAAGATACTTAAATATATCAACAGACTGATGTTACTCCTGCTGCTTTTGGCAGGGGTAACCTCTTGCTCTGACGAAGAAACGGAGCAGATGCGAAGCGGTTACGGGTATGTGCAGTTCCATCTGGCTTCTGCAGGTACACGAACCACTCAGGAGCTGGAATACCTGAGTGATGCGAAAAAGATAGAGGTGACTTTACTGAACGGTGACAATCAGATTACCCAGAGCTTGAATCTGACTTCGGTAGACGGCATGGGCGATTACGGATTGACTAGCGAGAAACTGGAACTGCTCCCGGGAGAATACAAGTTGCAGAGCTACACCTTGTATGGCAATCCGGCAGCAGCAGGAGAAGATTTGGAAGTACTGATGCAGATAGACCTCGATGAACTGATTCCTTTTCAGGTGTCGGATTGTCATATTTCCGAGGTGGATGTGGATGTGCGTTCCATTGTCAGAGGCGATGTGTCTTTCTTGCTGACAAAAGACCTGAGTGTATTTGACGACGATATTGAGAATGCAAAGCAAACGAGCTCGAGGGTGATAGAACAGGCTCCTGAGAAATTCAACTATAACCAAATTGAGGAAGTGGAAGTCTATTACCGTAAGAAAGGAACCCAGCAGCAACCGTTTGTGAGAACGATGAAAGTATACCCGGATGCTGAAACCGGATTGTTGCGTACGGATACCATACCGATGGAAGCAAAGGAATATGAAATCACTCAGTTGTGGATGTATGCAGAGGACAAGGAACTGCTTCTTCTGGCTCAGGATATGAACAACTGTTTTGTGACGGTCACTCCTAATGAAACAATTTCACCTGAACTGCCGATTGTGTATTCAGAAAACAATGCGGCTATCAAGGATTACATCACGCTGTATAATATCTGGAACAACATGGGCGGTGAGGAATGGAGTTATTATGGAGAGAATGCGCCGATTGGAGCCAACTGGCGCTTCAAGAACCGTCCGGTGGATGAATGGGGTATCCAGCCTTGTGTGACACTGAACAATGCCGGCCGTGTGATACAGCTCGACTTGGGCGGATTCAATCCGAAAGGGGCCGTTCCGGAATCTTTGTGTGAGTTGTCCGATTTGGAGGTGTTGTATTTGGGTTCTCACTTGGAAGAAGGTGACCCCAATGTCATTACTGATGAGATGGACGGAATCGCAGTGGTGGATATGTGGAAGTTGAACCATAATCCGAACTATAATTTCAAACGCGATTACATGGATGTGTTCCGTGCCCGTATGGCGTTGACGCATCCGTCGCATGTACGTACTGATTTGGCTACACGTACAAACAGCAAGTCTAAACTGAAGAAGTACCTGACTCCGGTCACCTACGACAATACGTCTTTCAAGCAGACAAACCGTATCACGGCTTTGCCGAAAAATATCGGAAAGTTGAAGAATCTTCGTTCGTTGTTTATTGCCAACGGTCTGATTGCTGAACTGCCGGCTTCTTTCGCAGAATTGTCTGGATTGGAAGAATGCGAAATCTATAACTGCACGAAGATGACGGAATTCCCGGCTGAACAGCTGAAAGGATTGAATCTGGTGGTATTGAACTTCTCATTCAACACCGGTATCTCTAATGAGAAATATAACACCGGCCTGAAAACGCTTTTTACTCCGGGAAATGCTATCTGCAAGACACTTCAGCTGCTTTATCTGAGAAACAACCTGATGGTAGACTTCCCTACTTCCATTGCGAATGTGGAAGACTTGCGTATGCTGGATATGTCTAGAAACCGTTTGACCACACTGCCCGACCTGGCACGTAAATTCAGACCTGTACAGGCGTTCTTCTCAGACAACAGCATTACGTCGATGAGCGATAACTTCTGTACAACCGATGATATTGAAGAACTGAACGTAAGCAATAACCGCTTGACGGTGTTCCCGAATCTGTTTAAGGATAAAATTGCCGATGAGAATCCTGATAAACCTTCTATTTATCCTACAGGTACGCTGGACTTCTCTTACAACAAGATTAACCGTTTTGCAGAGGGCTTCAATGGGGTGAAGACGGAAACTTTAGTTTTGACGAGCAACAAGTTTAATGAAAATCCCAACAATAAGAAGAATGGCAAGGTGGTGTTCCCGGATGCGCTGTCTGAAACGAAGTCTGTGGTACAGTATCTGCAGATTGCTAACTGCGGACTGGATTCTTTGTCTAATTCTAGTGTGCAGAACCTGAAGCAGCTGGTGGCATTGGATTGCCTTGGCAATCGTTTGCGTTATATTCCGGACTGCTTCAACCTTGAAGTCTTCCCGTATCTGACCGGAGTAGACCTGAGCAACAATGCGTTTTCTCAGTTCCCGACCAACATCCTCAATGTACAGGCGCTGAGCAAGCTGTTGCTGGCCAGTCAGTTTGAGATTAAGATAGTAACCGGAAAGGAAGTGACAACAGCCTGTCTGAAGAAGTTCCCGGCTAATTTGGGTAAGCATATCGGGTTAAGATATTTGGCACTGAGCGGCAATGATATCCAGCAGATCAGCGAGACGGATTTCCCGACGCAGTTGGCTGAACTCGACGTCACGGAAAACCCGAACCTGGAAATGACAATACCGAGTGAAGCATGTACCTTCATTCAGATGGGACGAATGATTGTTTACTTCGATGAAGGCCAGCTGATTCTGGGATGTCCTGCTTTAACAGATAATTAATCGTTTATATTAAGAAATTATGAGATATATAAATAAACTATTTTTCATCGGACTGATCAGTGTTTTATTGTTCTCCTGTAAGGATGAGGATACCGAAAGTATTGTCGGAATCGAGATTGATAAAACAGAACTGAACCTGTATGATGCCGGAGGTGAAGAAGTAATAGAGGTGAAGGCCGGTGGTGAATGGATTGCAAAATCGGATGCTTCGTGGTGTCTGGTTTCACCGGCAAATGGAAATGGAAATGCAACCTGCCGTATTAAGGTAGACCCTTCTACGCTATATGATGCGCGTACGGCCAAAATCACCTTTATCTGCGGGTCGGACTTCAAAACGGCCTCTGTAAATCAGTTGGGCTATGCTCCTGCCATTAATGTGCTGACAGAAGAGAAAACCGTTCCTTACTATTCAGAGGAAGAAGATTCGTATGTAGATGTGGAAGTTTTGTCGAATGTGGCATACGAAGTAGTGATTGATGATGCAGAATCGACCGACAAATGGCTGTGGAAGGAAGAGGGCAAAGATTACAACTTTACTCCTTCACAGGCAAAGCCTGAATCCAAGACCTATCGTTTCCATTATGACATTAACAGCTCTTTGGAAGACCGTACCATGAACATCAAGTTCGTTCAGAAGACTGAAGAGGGTGGAGAAGGCATTGTAGCTGTATATAAGGTTTCACAGCAACACATGGAAGAGATTACTCCTTCCCGTCGTGGTGACTCACTGACCCTTGTGACAATGGCTCGTCTGATGGACCTTTACGGAAACTCATGGGACACCAGCCGTCCTATCACACACTGGGAAAACGTGGAAACGGAAGAGGTGAACGGTGAACTCCGTGTCACAGGCTTGAGCTTCTTCATGTTTGATACCGACCGTACGGTGCCGTTCCTTGTCAAAAATCTGACAGAACTCCGTACATTGGAATTCCGTTCCAACTCGAACTCTTATCTGAAGTCCATCAAACTGGGCGATGAAATTGCAGAGTTGAAGAACCTGAAGAGCCTGTCATTCTATGCGTATGGATTGAGTGAACTGCCAGCTCCTGAAGTGCTGGCCAAAATGACCAACCTGGAAGAACTGAACTTGTATGGCAACAGCTTCCTGAAGCTTGGGTCTAGTTCAGAACCGGGCACTTTGCTTTGGTCGTTGAGCGGACTGCCGCATCTGAAATACCTCGAACTGGGAGGTAACCGTAAGAAAGACTCTATGACCGACTTGTCTGACCTGCCGATAGGAACGAAGTTGGAGGATTTGGGTATGACCGGAAGAATCCCGACGGAAGTGTTTACCATGTTCCCAAACCTGGAATACCTGAGCCTGGTGTATAACTACCTGGAAGGGGAAATTCCGGAAGTGAACTTACCGAGTGGGGGGCAGGTGATGCCAAAACTGAGAACACTTCGATTGAGTTCGAACATGCTTTCCGGTACATTGCCTAAATGGTTGTTGAATCACCCGAACCTGGGTTGCTGGGATCCGGAAGTACTGGTATTTACTCAAAGCGGAAAGGACAGCCAGGGAGATCCTTCCGGATTCACCAATGTGCCTGTTTCTATTCCAGCTTGTCCGGATTTGACGGAAGAGGAAGAGAGCATCGCTTTGAGTCTTCGTCCACTGACGGAATATGAATTGACCAAGGGGGCTCCATTGTCAGGAAACTGGCGTTATTATCAACGTTTTAACTTGTGGAAAGATCATGAAAATTAAAGATTGTTTGTTATATGGCTTGTTGTTGTTGTCCACACTTTTCGTGTCTTGTAAGGATGACAACGAGGTAGAAACTCCCCTGTCGGAAGGACAGGGGGAGGTTTCCTTCCGGTTCTACGAAAGAACTGTATATACGATTGATGACATTGCCGATGTGGCCCGTTTGAAGGTCACATTAAATAGAGATGGGGAAGACATTGTGTTGCCTACCATTGACATGACGACGGATGGAGATGAGAGGGTTTCGGAGACCCTGCGGCTGGACGTCGGTATTTATGATGTGACGCATTATGTGGCCTACGACAATAAAGGAGATTTGCTGAATGAAGTGTATTTGCCTCTTAACGGAAAAAACAAGCTGGAGGTGAAGCACGATGAAATGACTACTTTCTATTTCCCGGTCAATATTCTGGAGGTACAGTCATCCGATATGATCAAGAACAAACTGTTCGGAATTTGCGAAGAAGCCTTGGGACCGGATTCCACGAAATGGCCCAAGACTTGGCGTGAAGAAAATACCGATCTGACGAAATGGGAGAATCTGGAATGCGAAGAAGACGATAGCGGTAATTTTCTGTATCTGACAGGAATCGTGTTCGACGGCAAATTCAAAGGCATGAAGAAGCTTCCGGCTTCGGTAGCGCGTATCACTACGCTGGAGAATATCATGATTCGGGACCTCGAAGACTTTGAAGAAATTCCTTCAGAACTGAATGAAAGCAATATTCAGTCTCTGGAGATTATCAATACCTCTTTGAAATCATTGCCGGATGACTTGTATATGAAGAATCTGTACAAGATTTCAATCATCGACAGCAAACTGACGGAATTCCCTTCATGTCTGAGTAATCAGGACAAGCTGGAAATGCTGGACCTGGTAGGTAATGACATCTCAGAGATTCCAGAGAATGCGTTCGACAATTTGGCTAATCTGTCACAGTTGCGTATTCAGCATACGAAGATTTCGTCATTGCCGGCCAATACTTTCATGAAGCTTTACAGAGTATATACGTTTGATTTCCGTTGGAATCCGAACTTGTCTTCTCTGCCCACGGAGTCTCCGGAAAAAGTAACAAAGTTCCAAGGCTTGTTGCTCGACGGATGTGCCTTTACAGATATCCCGGAAGTGGTGGGAAAAGCGCAGTTGAGAACTGTTTCCTTGACAGACAACAAACTGACAACGGTTGATTTCAGCAAGTTCAACTATGATTTTCTCGACCAGCTCTTCCTGGATGGAAATGACCTGAAGACTTTTGGCAAACTGCAGTCTGACAAGATGATTCTGTTGAGTCTTAACAACTGCGGCTTGTCGTCCATTCCGGATCTGACAGGCATGAAGAACCTGCGTTACTTTTCTGCGACGAACAATCATATTTCTCAAGTAGCGGAAGGTCAGTTCAAGGAAAATACGAAACTTTCTGTCATCGATTTGTCAGACAATACTTCACTGACTACCGTGCCTGCTGATTTTGGGGTTTATTCAGAAAGCAAGGACGGCAGAAACGTGCCGGTCAATCTGACTGCAGTCGATTTGGACGGCTGTACGGCTCTGAACTGGGTAGTGCCGGCAGACTGGTGCTGCATCGACGGTGATATCTTGTTTGGTGGAAATGGCGACAAACAGCTTTCCGACCGTACGGTGATTGTATACAACCGCAATACGGGAGTGACTTATGCTCCGTGCTGGAATGCAGACTGTCCTTTCCGTCTGGAATCAAATCACTACCAGCTGCAGTTCAGACAGAATTTTGAGGAGATATGGGCTGAGGCACATAACAACTAATATTTATTTATTCATTCTAACCAAACAGAACCGGGCAGCAGAATTCTATTCTTGCCTGCCCGGGTTTTCTTTAAGAGCGTTATGAAATCTTTATTTTTAATTGCTTTTCTAGGTTTGTCTGTGAGCTTTGCATCCTGCAATTCAGACAATGAAAAGTTGCCCGAGGAAGAACAACCTGTTCAGCCGGGTGATTCAGACGGTGATACGGTAAGCGATATCTTATGGGATAATTCTCATGATTATTTTATGGGCCTGAAAGGACACCCTGTGAAGATGGTGGAGAAACGGATACAGGAGGAAGAAGGAGAGCGTATAGAAGTTCCTTATGTGTATTTCTTTAATGGGCAAGGAAACCTGACGAAATATGATCCTTCTGGTATGAGTGAACAGGAAAGCCGGTGGGTACCGGTAGATGCACGGGTCTATACTTACCAGTATGATGAGGCTGGAAAGCTTGCAGGAGCCGGAATTCAGACCATTGGAGCTCCAGAAGACGAATTGACCTATACCTTGGAGTATGGCAGTCATGATTTGTATGTGCCGCTGCCGTTTTCTGTGGGTACGCTGGATTTCGTGTTGCAGAAAGGGGTGACAGAGGTAAAGGAAAATGGTGTTTCGATACTCACGTGTGACGGTACGAATACGGTGTCTTATAGCGGTGAGGAAGGAATGGGCTTTTTCAAGTTGAAAGTAGAAGGTACTTACCGTTATGACGGACACAAGTATCCCGTTTCATTGGAAGAGACAAAATCAATGTCGGGAGTCACTGTCTCTAAAAAGACAGTGAAATATACTTTTGATGAAAATGGTTTCTTGCTGGCTTCTGAAACATTGACCGATATGTCGGGAGAATATGAAATGCCGGAGGGAACCTGTTACAAGAAAGAAGTGCTTACCTATCAGCCGGGTGGATACATGATGACTCAGAAAGCTGTGGTGGATTATGTCAATGCGATTGAGGGAATGGAAAGTGAGAATCACTACACGCTTCAGTACTGGTATAATGACAAGTTGCTGCTGACAGGCATTACCAAGACGGTGAGCGATTCTATGTCGGGTGAAGATGCTGAGGAATCCTACAGCTATGCTTCTTATGATGAGAAGGAAAACTGGACCGAAGCTCGTTACAGATGGAACACCGATGTGGATGAAGGCCATCTGACCGGTGAGTTCACTGTACAGCGTGAGTTTACTTACGGAGAGTAGAAGAATAAAAACACAGCATGTCAAGTTGCATTAGAGGTCGGGAATGAGCTTTAATGCAACTTTTTGTTTGTCTGCCTGTTCTCCGGTGATTCGTATGCGGATGGTTTGAGATGTGTCTGGGGAAAAATATACCACAAGTTCCTGGTGTTCCTCGGGAGAGAGTGTAAATTCGTTTTTCTCGAAAGAAATGCCCTTGATAGCACAGCTGAGTGTCACTTTTAGAGCCTGTTGGGAAGTGTTCAACAGGGGAAAGCTACGCATGGTGGTTTGTCCGGCGGAGGCTTTCAGAGAGCTCCTTACATTCCGGAACTGGAGGTCGCCGATGGCATAATGATAACCCGGCCTCAAGTGGGGAGTGGGGATGACCTTGCCACTGAGGTACAGATGGACAGGCTTGGTCGAACCGGAGAAATAAACCGAGATTTGTTTTTTGAAAAAGCCGCTGATTCCTGTCGGATTAAATGATACGAGAATGTGGCCTGATTGTCCAGCCTGTATAGGCCGCTTGTCGAAAGAAGGGATGGTACATCCACAGGAGGAGGCAATGCGGGCAATGGCTACCGGCTGCGTGGATTCATTCTTGAACGTATAATCTACTTTGAAGATATCTCCATTGGCTTGAATGGTGCCGAGGTCTTTCTGAGAGGTACAGAATTGTATCTGTGAAGAGATGTGAGAAGAATATGCGAAGAGAAGGAGGAAGAAGAGAATACGGGTGAAGGTCATTTTAACGGTGTTCATGGTTGGATTAGAAAATAAAAAATCCCGATTTCGTTTGGAAATCAGGATTTTACTGTCTTTTGCTTTTCTTCAAAGTGGTGCCACCAGGAATCGAACCGGGGACACAAGGATTTTCAGTCCTTTGCTCTACCAACTGAGCTATGGCACCATTGTTTCTTGTTTGCGGTTGCAAAGGTACGCAAACTTTTGGAACCTGCAAACTTTTCAGTAGAAAAAATGCGATTTTTGTGTAAAAAGAGGCTTTTTGTATATGAAATACACGAATGACGCACAAAAAAACTTCCTTTTCGCCCCGATGAAAAGTCGGATAGCGAAAAGGAAGGTCTTATTTTCCGGTTGCAAGAGAATTTTATCCTTTCAATGGATTCCAGCCCTGTGCCTTCAGCTCCAGTTCGTTGCCGTCGCGGGTCACCAGTGCACAGCCCAGTTCCGGTTTGGTGATGTGACCGATGATTTTGACATCTTTCATCTGGGCCACCGTCTCATGTGCTGTCAACGGGACGGTGAAGAGCAGTTCGTAGTCCTCGCCGCCGTTCAGGGCACAAGTACTCAGGTTCATGTTGAACTCTTCAGCCATCACGGCAGTCTGGTAGTCGATGGGGATACGTTCTTCATAGACCCGGCAACCTACGTGACTCTGTGAGCAGATGTGCATCAGTTCGGACGACAGCCCGTCGGAGATGTCCATCATAGCCGTAGGCCGAAGACCGGCTTTGGCCAGACTTTTGACGATGTCCTTGCGGGCTTCCGGTTTCAGGAAGCGTTCCAGCAGGTATTCTTTTCCGGCAAAGTCGGGTTGTACGTCCTTTTCGCCCTGGAACACGGCCTTCTCGCGTTCCATCAGCTGCAGGCCCATGTAGGCGGCCCCGAGGTCACCCGATACACAGATGAGGTCGGTTTCCTTGGCACCGTTGCGATAGACCACCTTGTCCTTGTCGGCTTCCCCGATGCAGGTGATGGAGATGGCCAGTCCTGTGACGGAAGAGGTGGTGTCGCCTCCCACGAGGTCCACGTGATGCTGTTCGCAGGCCAGGCGCAGGCCGTCGTAGAAGTCCTCCAGGTCTTCAATGCAGAAGCGCTTGGAGACAGCCAGTGAGACGGTAATCTGTTTCGGGGTTCCGTTCATGGCGTAGATGTCGGAGAAGTTCACCATGGCCGATTTATATCCCAGGTGCTTCAGCGGGGTATAGACCAGGTCGAAGTGTACGCCTTCCATCAGCAGGTCGGTGGTGACCAGTACCTGCTTGCCGGGAAACTCCAGTACGGCAGCATCGTCGCCCACACCGTACTTTGTTTCCGGATTTTGTAGTTTGATGTCCTGGGTGAGGTGCTTGATGAGGCCGAATTCACCCAGGGTAGAAATTTCAGTTCTGTTTCCTTCGTGCATAGTATTTTTACGCTCTGTTGATAAGTTCTCTCATAATGGTGGTCATGCGGGGCTGTGCTTCGTCGGCTGCCTTCTGCACTTCTTCGTGGGATACTTCCACAATCTTGCCTTCTACGCCCAGGTCGGTGATGACCGATACGCCGAACACCTTGATGCCGCAGTGGTTGGCCACGATGACTTCCGGTACGGTAGACATACCTACGGCGTCTGCGCCCAGGATGCGGAACATCTTGTATTCCGACGGGGTTTCAAACGTAGGACCTTGGGTACCGATGTACACGCCTTGCTGCACCTTGATGCCTTTTTCCTTGGCAATTTCCAGTGCTTTGGCAATCAGTTCCTTGGAATACGCTTCGCTCATGTCCGGGAAACGAGGTCCGTAGTCGATGTTCTTGCCGCGGAGCGGGTGTTCCGGGAAGAAGTTGATGTGGTCGGTGATAATCATCAGGTCACCGATTTCAAAATCCGGGTTCGTGCCTCCTGCAGCGTTCGATACGAACAAGGTCTTGATGCCCAGTTCGCGCATCACACGCACGGGGAAAGTCACTTCCTTCATGGAGTAGCCTTCGTAAAAATGAAAGCGTCCTTGCATGGCCATGATATCTTTGTTGCCCAATTTCCCGAAAATCAGTTTGCCGCTGTGTCCTTCGACGGTGGAAACCGGGAAGTTCGGAATCTCCGAATAGTTGATTTCATACTTGTCGGTGATTTCATGCACCAGGCTGCCCAGGCCCGTGCCCAGGATGATGGCTGTTTCAGGATGAGTGTGCATCTTCGCCTTCAGAAAGGCGGCTGTTTCTTGAATTTTTTCTAACATACTCAATGATTTTGGGGTTAAATACTAGTTCTCCTTTGTGCAGGAACTCCACTTCTATGGGGAGTACGTAAATATAGGGTTTCAGTTCGTCGGCGAGCTGCGGATGGCCGATGAGCCGCGAGGCATCCTTCTCGGTGGTCAGGATGAGGCGGCGTGCTTCCGGTAGCCGGTGGAACTGTTGCACAATCTGTTGCATGTCGGTCGCATCGAAGTTGTGATGGTCGCCGAAAAGCAATGGGGTGACACTCGCGGCATGACGACGGACTTCTTCTACCAGGGGAGTCGGCGAAGCAATGCCGGTGACCAGCAATACTGCCTGGCCTTTCAGGGTGTCAAGTGCCCGGGCAGGTGTATCCGCAAGCAAGGGATACAGTTTTCCGTAGGCCAGGGTGGTGAAAAACACCTCCTGATGGGGAAGAGGCTGTATGCGTTGCCGCAGTTGCTTGCATTTTTCCAGGCTGAGGTCGGGCGGACATTTGGTGACGATGAGCAGGTCGGCCCGTCGTTTGCCGCTGGCAGGCTCCCGTAATCGTCCGGCAGGCAGAAGCTGGTCGCTTTCCACGGGCCGGTGGTAGTCCATCAGCAGGAGGCTCAGTCCCGGTTGTACGTAACGGTGCTGGAAGGCATCGTCCAGCAGCACGACTTCCGTGTCGGGTGCTCCTTCGGGGGCCATCAGTCGGCGGATTCCTTCGCAGCGGTTACCGTCTACGGCTACACGGATGTCCGAGAACTTGCGGGCCATCTGGAAAGGCTCGTCGCCGATGTCTTCCATGCGGGAAGCAGGAGAAGCGAGCACGAAACCTTTCGACTTCCGCTTGTAACCCCGGCTTAGTACGGCCAGCCGGAACGAACCGTGCAGCAACCGGATGAGGTATTCCGTATGAGGTGTTTTCCCCGTGCCGCCCACGGTCAGGTTACCGATGCAGATGACGGGCAACGGGAAGCGTTCCTGCCGGAGCAGGCCCCGGTCGAACAACAAGTTCCGTACCCTCACACCGATGCCGTAGAGGACACTGAAGGGGTACAGTCCCCAATATATCTTGCATTTTCCGCTCATGCACGTCCCTCCTTATTGGATGCGCAAGTTGAATGGCAGACGGGCTTGCAGACGGTCGGACTGACCGAGGTGACGTATCCAGTCGAAGCCGCGGTAGTATTCTCCGAAGGTTTCCTGCAACTGGCTGTGAATGTAGCGGTCGGTACGGGTGTTCAGCAGCTGGGTCAGGAAATCTTCCTTGGCCGGGTAAGTCTGAAGATTGTAGTCCTTCACCTTGCCCAGCTGGGCTGCCAGTTGGATGGCTGTATCCAGTCCGCCCAGTTCGTCCACCAGTTTCAGTTCTTTGGCCATACTGCCGGTCCATACGCGTCCTTCCGCAATTTTGCAGAGCTCTTCCAGTGGAATGTGCCGGCCTTCGGCACAGCGTTTGGTAAACAAAGCGTATCCCTGGTTTACCATCTGTTGCATCAGGGCCGATTCTTCTGCATTGAACGGGCGGCTCATGCTGCCCATATCGGCCATTTTATGCGTTTTGACTCCATCGAAATGAAGTCCCAGTTTGTCGTTCAAAAGTTCGGAGGCATCGGGCATCATGCCAAAGATACCGATGGAACCGGTCAGGGTGGTCGGTTCGGCTACAATCTTGTGGGCGGCGCATGAAATGTAATAGCCACCGGAAGCCGCATAGTCGCCCATGGATACTACGACCGGTTTTTCCGCTTTCAGCAGGCTGACCTCCCGCCAAATCTGTTCCGACCCGTAGGCGCTTCCACCCGGAGAGTTGACGCGGAGCACCACGGCTTTTACGTTCTTGTCCTTGCGCAAGTCGCGCAGATCCTTGGTGACTTTTTCGGAGTTGATGCCCTCGTCGTACGATGATGAGCCGTTGTCAATTTCTCCGTAAGCGTAGTATACTGCCACCACGTCGCGGGTCTTGCTCTTCGGGGCAGTCGCCTTGACACGGGTCATTTCGTCGAGGTTTAAAGTCTTGAGGTCGTCTTCGTCAGACAGTCCGGTAAGAGACTTCAGGTAGCTGAGCACTTCATCCTGATACATCAGTGTATCGGCCAGTCCGCTGCTTACGTAAGTTTCTGCCGGCTGGAAATCCATGTTCCGGTCGGCCAGCAGGTTCAGGGAGTCAGCCGATATGTGACGCGATGCCGAGACGTCGTTCAGGATACTCTTCCAAGTAGATTCCAGAAAAGCCTGGGTCTGTTCACGGTTGGCCGGACTCATTTCAGTGCTCATCATCGGTTCCACGGCCGATTTGTACGTACCTACCCGGAAAATCTGCATCTTCACGCCGATTTTGGCCAGGAAATCTTTCAGGAACATGGTCTCGCTGGCCAGTCCGTGCCAGGAAAGACTTCCAACGGGATTCACGATAACCTTGTCGGCTACACTGGCCACATAATATCCGCCTTGTGTGTAAGCGTCGGCGTATGCCACCAGAAACTTGCCACTCTGCTTGAAGTCGGCCAATGCCCGGTGAATGGCTTGCAGGGAAGCCGCTGAGCAGCTCAGTGCACCCGTATGCAGGTAGATACCTTTGATAAGGTCGTTCTCTTTGGCTTTTTGGATGGCATTCAGAATGTCTTCCAATCCGTAGGTAGAAATCTGGTCTTCAAAGAACTGGTCGACGGGACTGGGCTGGTAACGCTCCTGGATGGTTCCTTTCAGTTCGAGGGTAAACACGGAATTGGGCGGAACAACGGTCTCGGTTTCAGACGAGGCCATAATGCCTACTAATGTACTTATGCCCAAGATGATAAAGATGAACCCGCAGATTAGCACGCCTGTGATGGTGGCCAGGGTACTTCGAAGAAACTCTTTCATTATAAGTCGTTTTTAGGATTAATAAACAAAGTTATTCTTTTTGACCGAAAAAACAAAAAACGGACATGTTTAAATTTTAGGGAAGGAGGAAGAACCGCATATCTAAAAAAATCTTAAAATAAAAAGTCTCTTATTTAGAGGGTATAGTTAATTATAATATATAATTATATTATAAATAAGGTGGAGCGCAGTGGGGTTTGCAGAAAGGTCTGACTAAAAAAATGTGAAAATTTTTAGAATTAATTGATTTCCAATAGATTAAAATTGCTCAACCCTTCAGTAAACCCTTAAGTGGCAGGGAAAGGAGAGAAATGGGATAAGGATACTTCTGCATAAGGGCCAAAACGCTTAGGCATTTTGATGGAAGCGCCTTTACGTTTGATGTCAAACGCTTAGGCGTTTAAGACAAAACGTTTAGGCGTTTGAGGCGAAACGTCGAAGCGTTTTTTTAAACGAACAAGCCCCCGACTGGAGGTGAACTGGCGGGGGCTTGTGATATGGTCGGGAAATTGGTTAAGCTTCCTGCATCTTGGCTTTAAATGCCAAGGCATACATACGCATCTGTTTCACCATGGCCAGCAGACCGTTGCTGCGGGTAGGTGAAAGATGCTCCTTCAAGCCGATTTTTTCGATGAAGTAGAGGTCGGCATTCAGGATTTCATCTGGAGTATGACCTGATACAACTTGAATCAGCAGGGAGATGATGCCTTTGACAATCAGGGCATCGCTTTCTGCCTGAAATACCACTTTCCCGTTTACCAAATCAGCCTGTAGCCATACGCGGCTCTGACATCCGTCAATCAGGTTCTGTTCGGTCTTGTATTTCGGGTCGAGCGGTTGCTGGTCGTTGCCCAGGTCGATCAGCAGTTGGTATTTGTCCATCCAATCGTCGAAGTCGCTGAATTCTTCGATCACTTCGTCCTGGAGTTCGTTGATTGTTTTCATTGTGATACAGTTTAATTATTTTTCGTTATAAATCACGCCCATCACCGTTTGTCCAACAGCCTGAAGCGTGGCTTTGTCAATATTTTCAAGTGCGTCGTCCAGCGTGTGCCACGTAGGGTTGAAGCCCGTGTTGCTCTGTGTGTCATAGTGGATGATGTCTACACAGGGAATCTGACGGTACTGGTGCACATAGAGGTGGTCGTCGGTGATTTGGCCTCCGTCTTCCTTGATGAAGTAGTTGCCATACCCCAGGTGTTCGGCCATCTTCCAGATTTTCTTCATGGCATTGTGGGCCGTCCGCTTGGAATAGTCTTCGTAGTAGAATGTGGCATTCTTTCCGCCCACCATGTCCAGCAGGATGCCGAAGCGTGCCTTGTAATCAGGTACGTGAGGGATGCGTCCCCAGTATTGGGAGCCCAGACACCAGGTGTCCGGTTTGTACGTTCCTTTGTAGAACTCTGGCGTGCCGTAATCTTCCGCATCGAAGAATACGAGGTCGATGCCTACTTGCGGAGCCTGCTGTTGTATCTGTCGGGCAATTTCCAGTAACACACCTATTCCGCTGGCCCCATCGTTTGCCCCGTCAATCGCTTTCCGGTGGTTGGCTTCCTCGTCCTGGTCGGCATACGGGCGGCAGTCCCAGTGTGCACAGAGCATCACCCGTTTCTTGTTTTCCGGCTGGTAGGCTCCGATGATGTTGCGCGATTTCAAGACGGTACCGTCGTATGCTATCAAATCAGCCTGCTGGTTGTAGACAGTTGCCCCGAATTTCTTCAGCTGGGCAGCCAGGTAATCTCCACATTTCCGGTGTGCTTCCGTATTGGGCACACGAGGGCCGAAAGCAACTTGTGCGGCTACGTATGCGTATGCACTGTCGGCATTGAAGGCCGGTGCCTGAACGATGGCTTCTTCGGTTTCTTCGGTTTGCTGGCTGTTCTTGGAACTGCTTCCACAGGAAATCAAGGCACCTCCTGTCAGCAGGGCCGCTACGGTCAGCAGATTTTTTATTGAAATCATAATCCTTTCATTTAGTTTGCGCTGCAAAGGTAAACTTATTTTCGCACACCCCTTGCAGCCGTAAATACGTTTTAAACTTTATTTGTAGGAACCGCTTTCCTGCACTTGTTGCATGACGCGCAGGAAATTGCCGCCCCAGATACGGCGGATGTCTTCCTCGCTGTAACGTTCGTGCAGCAGCTGGCGGGTGAAGTTGATCATCTCCGAGGAATCGTTGCATCCGATGATACCTCCGTCGCCGTCGAAGTCACTGCCGATGCCCACATGTTCGATACCCATCACGTTCACCATGTGGTTCAGGTGTTCGATGGCATCCAAGATGTGCGCCGGACGGTCGGTGCGGAGAAATCCGCTGTACAGACAGACTTGCACTACGCCCCCTTTCTTGGCAATGGCACGGAGCTGGTCGTCGGTCAGGTTGCGCGGATGGTCGCAGAGCGCACGGCTGGAAGAATGGGAGCAGACCACCGGCTGGCTGCTGATGTCCAGCGTGTCGTAGAACGTCCGTTCCCCGCTGTGCGACAAGTCCACCATCATGCCCAGGCGGTTCATTTCCCGGATTACCTGCTCACCGAAAGGGGTAACTCCTAGGTTTTCTTCGTTGCGACGGGCCGAACCGCAGATGTCGTTGTTGCCGTTGTGGCAGAGCGTCATGTATACCACGCCCCGTTTGCGGAAATGGGCCACTCGGCTCAGGTCTTTCCCGATGGCATAGCCGTTTTCAATGCCCAGCATGAGGGCCTTCTTTCCTTCCCGTTTCAGGCGGTATAAGTCGTCGGGCGTATACGCGATGTCTATTGCGGTACAGTTCTTGGCCACCATTTCCTCGATTTCGTTCAGCAGTTGGTCGGCTTTGGCCGTAGCTGCCAGCAAGGCTTCGTCCGTCCTTTCCTTTTGTTCCAGATAAGCTACCATGATGGTGGCATCCTGCCGTCCTTCCGTCATCTTGTGCAGGTCGACCTTGATTTTGGGGTCGCGCGTATCAAAGCGGATGTGCTGGTCGAAAAACATCGGTGTGTCGCAATGGGTATCCAGAATCAGCAGACGCTGGTGCAGCTCCTTGGCCTTCCGGAACGAGCGGGCTTCGCGGACGAGCCATCCGAAGAGCGGCATCATGCATTTGTCTTGATTCAGGATGAAACATTCCGGATGCCACTGTACGCCCAGCATGGATTTGTATTCCGTGCTTTCGATGGCTTCTATCACCCCGTCGGGTGCCGTAGCGGATACCCGAAAACAGGGTGCCGGCTCTTTTACCGCCTGATGATGGAAGGAATTGACAGCTACTTCCTTGGCGTTTAGAATGCGGGCCAGCAGGCTACCCTCCGCCAGTTCCACCCGGTGTGACGGGAAACTCCGTTCCAAATCCTGACTGTGCTTGATAGATGGCGTTTCTTTCTGTGCATAAATGTCTTGATAGAGCGTACCGCCCAAAGCGGCGTTGAGCACTTGGATGCCGCGGCAGATACCCAGTATCGGAATCTGCCGGTGAGCCGCCAGACGCGTCAGCAGCAGTTCCTGCCGGTCGCGGTAAGGATTGATACCATGGAGTTCCCGAATCGGATCTTCGTGCAGGAACAGTGGATTCAGGTCACCTCCGCCTGTGAGCAGCAGTCCGTCCAGGTGTTCAAGGGTGTTGATAAGTAAGTTGATATCTTCGTAGGGTGGAATGATTACCGGTACACCTCCCGCTTGAATGACAGACTGGTAATATCCCGGTGCCAGGGTCAGGTTGCCGTCACTGAAGTTTCCCGTGAGTCCGATGAGTGGCGCTTCTTTATGATTCGGAAAACGGTTGTGAATTCCCTCATCGAGGGCTTGAATATCGAAAGAAAAATTTGTTTTCATGCGTGCATTCTTTTTTAGCAAGTGAGGCAAATATAGAGAGAACTTGTGAATTAATGGCACAATTAGGGAGATAAAGTCGTTATTTTGTTATTCATTGCAGATGGTCCTTCCAGCGTGTATAGCATTAATTAGCATCTCGGATAGACAGTTATTCAAATTATTTTCTCATATTTGTTTAAAATCTAATGATATGGAATTAATTCGAAGCCTTTCTCAGATGGTAAGCTGCCTGCGTTCGCGCGGCATACGGCGGAAAGTGGCGGTGGTCTGCCCGAACGACCCGCACACGGAGTATGTGATTATCCGCAGCTTGAGAGAGGAAATTGCCGAATACCTCTTGGTGACGGATTCAGCCCATTTGAAAGAAGCACTCGACTTGCGGTCGGCTTCTCCCGATTTTGTGCATATTTATGAAGCGGGTACTCCCGATGAAGCGGCGGCACTGGCCGTGCAGCTGGTACGTATGGGAGAAGCGGAAGTGCTGATGAAAGGGCTCATCAACACAGACAACTTGTTACGGGCGGTATTGAAGAAAGGTGAGGGACTGTTGCCCGAAGGAGGCGTGTTGAGCCATGTCACGGTGGCGCAGGTTCCCTTGTATCACAAGCTGTTGTTTTTCTCGGATGCGGCAGTCATTCCACGGCCCACGTTGGAACAGTTCCGGGCAATGATTACCCATGATTTGGATTTGTGCCGTAAGCTGGGTTGCGAAGAGCCTCGGGTAGCACTCATTCATTGTACGGAGAAAGTCAACGAGAAGTTTCCCCACACCTTGAGCTATGTGGAACTCAAGAAGGAGGCGCAGGAGGGACGTTTCGGACATGTCTTTATCGACGGACCGATGGATGCCAAAACCGCCTGCGACAAGCACAGCGGGGAGATAAAGGGTCTTTCTTCTCCCGTGGTCGGCAATGCGGATATTCTGATTTTCCCCAGTATCGAATCGGGCAATACGTTTTACAAAACCTTGTCCTTGTTTGGCGATGCGAACATGGCAGGCATGCTCACCGGAACCCTTGCACCGGTGGTAGTGCCTTCGCGGAGTGACTCCGGTAACTCCAAATACTACAGTCTGGTACTGGCTTGCCTGGCAGGGACGCGAAAAGAATAAGACCTGACCTTATGAAAATACTTGTCATTAACCCGGGCTCCACTTCCACGAAGCTGGCAGTCTATGAGAATGAGAATCCCGTGTGGCGTGAAAGTATCGCACATCCGTCCAAGGAACTGGCGGACTTTCACCATATCAACGAGCAGTATGAGTATCGTCGTGCGCATGTGCACGACACGTTGGAGAAGGCGGGCATTCCGCTTGCTTTTGATGCCGTGATTGCCCGCGGAGGCTTGTTGAAACCGACTCCTGGCGGGGTGTATCAAATCAATGAGCGCATCAAGCATGACTTGTGGCATGCCAGTATGGAACACGCCTCGAACCTGGCAGCCTGGATTGCCGACGAGATAGCGCATTGCGCCGGTTGTCCGTCGTACCTGGCCGATCCGGTGGTAACGGACGAGTTGCGCGACTTGGCTCGTATATCCGGTATCCCGGAGCTTCCCCGTATCTCTATTTTTCATGCCCTGAACAGTCGGGCGGTATCCCGACGTTATGCGGCCCGCATTGGACGGAAATACGAAGAACTGAACCTGATTGTGGCCCACTTGGGGGGAGGAATCTCGGTCAGCGCACATCACTATGGGAAAGTGGTCGATGTGAACAATGCCTTGAATGGGGAAGGACCCTTCAGTCCGGAGCGGGCAGGTACGCTGCCGGCCCGACAGCTGGTAGATTTGTGCTTTAGCGGGAAATATACATACGCGGAAATCCGGAAGATGATCAACGGTCGGGGAGGTTTGGTGGCACATCTGGGCACTACCGATGTGCAGAGCATTATCCGTTGGGCCCATGCCGGAGCCGAAAAGCACAAACTGGTGCTCGATGCCATGCTCTACACGGTGGCCAAGCAGGTAGGAGCCATGCACATTGCCCTGCACGGACAGACCGATGCCGTGATTCTGACGGGAGGCATTGCTTTCAATGACTATTGTATCCGCGGGCTGCGGGAGTGGTTGGAAGGACTGGCTCCCATCGTGGTGATTCCCGGTGAGGATGAAATGGGTGCGTTGGCCATGAATGCTCTGGGTGTGTTGCGAGGAGAGCTGACCTTGCAGGAATATGCACCGGAAGGAGATGCGGAGTAGAAAAATGGGAGGTTGAATTGCTACCAATAAAAAAACCAGGACATCTTCATCACGAAGGTGTCCCGGCAGAGATTTATTTTAAGGTTAAACGTCAGTGTAAAAACTGACTTCTAAGAGAGATTTTGTGTGCTTAGTCTGCAATGAATTCATCATAGCCATAACCAAGGTATCCAGCAGAAACCGTATAAACTACCATGATGAAGCAATTGTGGTTGGCGTACATACCACTTTCATAACCGTTGTCGGTAACAAATGTATCATCGCCCTGCCAGTAACCGATATCGCTGATTGAGATATTTCCGTAGCTGCTATAAGTGTACGGAGTCAGGGTGGATGGTACACGGAAGAACTGGTATGTTCCTTGTGAATCCGTTGCAGTCTTGTCAATCAGGTTGATTTTCAGGCTGTAACCTTCTCCAAATACGTCTTTGAAACGATACAGAGTCGGATCTGTCGTACAAACTTGTAAGGTAGTTGGTGCAGAAGACTGTCCTACGATAGTAGCTGCAGGGTTTCCTTGTACGCTTTTTGTTCCAAATACATAGGTACCTGTTGCCACATCTTCCCAGGCAAGTCCGGTAAACACCACTTCTTGTGAAGTCATGTTGCTTCCGTTTACGCCTACTACAGTGATGGCACATTCACCTTGCAGGTTGGTGAGGACGATATCTGCATTCGACTCTCCAGAAATACCTTCTATTTTGGTTCCGTTTTCTACGACATAGGTCATATATCCAGTTTCACCTTCTGCTTCCACATGCGCTTTCTTATCTGCGGTAGTTTCTGTCAGATAGTAGGCTTCGCTTACTTGGTTATTAGCCGCAATACGAATTCTCACGTCATTGTCTGGATTGTATTCCGGAGCTTCTACTGCATATTGGTAGAGTGTGATGGCAGGAGCCCCGTCTGTACCTGGAGTAGTTCCTTCTTCTTCCTTACAGCTGGTCATTGCCACTATAGCAAGGAGGACCATTCCCAAAGCATTGATATATTTTTTCATGTTCCTATTCTTTATTTAATGAATCAACTTTTTAATTAGCCCATGTAAATTCGCTGGAGTCGGAGGTAGGCATAATCGGAGTCGGGTTGTTGGTGCAGGCTGCATTGTAGTCAGTTTCTGTACCTACGATACAGAAGTCCATCCAGTCGGGATGTACATTGCCTGAGTTTACATTGTAACCTCCATAGTTCCAGCGATAGCCTGTGGGATGATTTGTGTTGGCATAGCTACGGATAACCCCTTTATCAAAACGTTTGATGTCATAAGTTGCAAAACCTTCCCCCCAAAGCTCTACACGGCGTTGCCACCATACTTCATTTTGGAATCCAGTAGCGTGATTACTACCATAAGTATCATTGGTGTGTTTACCATATACATATTCCGGATCTCTGGTTTTTGCGAAGTTAGTTAACAAGGTGATACCGCGTGCTTCATTTTGCATACCTGCAGCTTCAGCTTCGATTAATATCATTTCTTCTACACGCATTAAAGGTACAGAGACTGTGAAAGCTGCATATTGATTTGCATGTTCTCCATTGGCTGGACGGAATTTCAATTCTAGTCCTCCTACCTTCTTGGAAGTAGTAGCTTCAGCTGTGGTTAGTAAGCCTTCTGGTACATCTGAATAAGCACTTAGTGCATTCAGGGCGTCAGCTTGTGCCATGTTGTCAATGGCAAAGTCTACATAGCATTTCTTGCGGAAGTCTGTGGCAGGAATGGTCTGGTAGAGATGATAATCGATGCGTTTAGGGCTACCATAGTTGGCTGCATAACCGCAACCAGATTCGCTGACTTCAATAATCATCTGTGAGCCCCAGCTGCTATCACCATCATTCTGCAGAATACATGGGTCATCGTCTTTGAAACGGACAGCGAACATCCAAGAATTGTTTCCATCCGGTGTGTTGAAACCGCTGGTGCGGGAAGTGTACTGGCTTTCTGTCAATGCCGTGTAACCTTGTTGGGCCATCTTGGCGTATTTTTCGGCATTGGCCCAGTCTTCCATAACCAGGTAGGCACGAGCTTTCAGACCGTACACCACTGAAAGGTCCGGAGTGTACACATCCGTACGGGTGTAATCGGCCAGGTAGGCTTCTGCCTTGTCCAGATCGGAAAGAATCTGTGCCCACATTACTTCGTTGGTTGCACGCGGATTGGTTGCCAAATCACTGACTGCAGTGGTTTCCAATACCAATGGTACGGTTTCGGCATTCTTGTCGATTGCATAAGACTTCTGGGCGAACATCTGTGCCAAGTCCATATAGAACATGGCTCTCATGGCGTAGGCAATACCTGCTCCCGACTTGTGTTCATCGGTAGGTTCCGGACCTGCCATGGTCAATACGTCGTTACAGCTTTTGATCCATCCGTAGAAATAAGTCCAAGGATACTGGCATACCGCATAGAGTGGACCTAGACCGGTTCCACAAGTATACCATGTTGTATACCACTCATTACCTGTATCTTCTAATGCGATGTCTTGTCCCATAACATCGCGCATCAAGAAAAAGGAGGCATAACCATAATCGTATGGCGACATATCGGATGCTTTGTAGACAAATTTTCCAGCCATTGTGTTGGTAATGGCGTCTACAAAGTTTTGGAAGGCTCCGGTGGCGTTAGCTGCTTGATCCACTGTTACATAGTTGCTTTGTGGCTCAATTTCTTTGATACAGCCTGTAAGCGATGTCATACCCAAGGCTGCCAGAGAAGCAAATAAAAATATTTTTTTCATCTTGTAGTTTCTTTTCATTGGTTAAAAATGGATTAGAATGTCAACTGGATTCCGCCTGTAACAGTACGTACGGGTGAATAGACATTGACTTGAGTGTTTTCGTTGAATGAATAACGAGGATCAAGTCCTTGACGTGCAGACCAGAAGCACAGGTTTTCTCCGCTGGCATAGATACGCAGCTTGTCGATGCCCAGGTTGCTCAGCCATTTCTTGGGTAAGGTATAACCTACAGTGAATGACTGGAAGTTCAGATAGCTTGCATCTGTCATGAAGCGGTTTGAACGGGCAGCTGTGTACTGGTCCGTATATTGCATACGCGGAATATCGCTCGATGTGTTGTTCGGAGTCCAAGCCTTGAGGGCATCTACGTGGAGGGCAGAACCTGTGGCTGAACCAGTCAGGTTGGTCATCAATGACATGTAACGTGCATCGTACACTTGACCGCCAATCTGATAATCGAAAGTCATGGACAAGTCGAAGCCGTAGGCACTAAGAGTGGTTCCGAAACCACCATAAGCCTTTGGCAAGCTGCTGCCTTGTTCGTAACGGGAAGCACCGTTCGGGTCAGTGGTCTTGTAAGAATGGTTCTTTGCCGGACGGTTTGTCGCACTGGCTCCGGTATTCGGATCTACCATGTCGGCGTCTACCCAGTAGAGAGCCTGTCCTTGTTCGTCCATACCTGCATATTCAGGCAACATGTAGTTGTAGATGGAACCACCTACCTTATACCATTTCCAGTCGGCGCTGTAACCACCCAGCACACCTACCTTTGAAGCCGGTAATGAAAGGATTTCGTCTTTGTTGTGGGCGATGTTGAACTGTACACTCCAATCTATGTTGCGTGTACGGATGATGCTACCTTGCAAGGTCACTTCCACACCTCGGTTGCGGATATCACCGATGTTGTCGTAGTAACCACGTGTACCGGCTGATTCCGGAATGTTCAACCAGAACAGCAGGTCGGTTGTTTTCTTGTTATAGAAGTCGACACTACCGGTCAATCTGCGATTGAACAAGCTGAATTCTACACCGACGTTCAAGTTGTTGGTGGTTTCCCAGCTGATTTCCGGATTACCCATCATACGGAAAGCGGCAGACATGCTGGAAAGAGTAGAGGCAGACAGTGAATAAGTGTTTACGTATGCGAAATCACCTACGTTATCGTTACCTTGCTGTCCGATAGATAATTTCAGTTTCAATTCATCTACCCATGATGCGTTGAAGAACTCTTCTTTGTTGATCAACCATGCGGCACCTGCTGACCAGAAGTTACCCCAACGGTTTTCTTTGGCAAAGCGTGAAGAAGCATCACGACGGTAAGAACCAGAGAGGAAGTATTTGTCATCGTAGTTGTACTGGAGACTACCGAAATAACCTTCCACATTGTATTCGCTGGTGTAAGAGTTTGAACTTACCTTGCTGGCTGAGGCGTTGATTTCCGGAATGTACTGGGAGAACAATCCCTGACCGTAAGCATAAAGGTAAGTGGTCTTGGTGTCATAATATTCATGACCCAACATGACATTGATGTTGTGTTTGTCGAACTGGTCGAAGTAAGTCAATGTCTGTACATGGTTCTGACGCAAGTTGTCTGTTTGTGATTTGTCGATCTGGCCTCCGGCAGAAACTTTCGGTCCGTACAGTGCAGTCTGCATCAGAGAATAGTTGGTGTGTCCCCAGATCAGAGAGCTGGTGGCATTGAATTTCAAGAAATCAGTGAAATTGATGTCCAATGAGAAGTTACCGTTGAACTGCTGTCCCTTGCTCTCATCCGTGTTGTAACGGTTGGTACCCAGCGGGTTGTTGGTGCCGGAGAACGGACGGGTCAGTCCCGGATAGTTGCTGGCGGCTACACCATAATCGTATTGCGGGTTTCCGAATTCATCACGACGGATGGTCGGGTTGCCGTTGGCATCCAATACGCGTACGTAAATCGGATAAATCGGTGCAATAGAAGAGGTATAATACATCAGGTTGGATGAATTAAGAGTAGTGTTCATGTTGGCATTGGATTCTGTAGTAGAATTCACATAGCCTACATTGGCACCCAGTTTCAACCATCTGGTAGGTTGATAATCTGCTTTTACACGTGCTGTAAAACGTTTGAAGCCAGAGTATTCAATGATACCGTTATCATCCAGGTAACCCATGCTGGCATAGAATGAACCTTTATCGTTGGCTCCGTTGATGTTGATGGTATATTCCTGGCGAAGTGAATTGCTGTATGCTGCATCCGTCCAGTTATCCGGATACAAGTAGTAAGTTTCCCCGTTTGCTTCATAAGCCCGTCCCAGAGTGGCATTCGGATTTAATTTTCCATTCAGACCGATAAGCTGTTCTCCATTCGGTACGGTGTATACGTTATACGCCAACTGGTTCAACATGGTCGTGTTGGCATTGACATTGGCAGTGGCTGCGTTCTGTCCTTGGCCGTAGAAGTAATAGTTATAGTACTGGCTGTACATTGCTTCGTAGTACTGTCACGGGTCATTGATGGTTTCATAATCCTGTATGGCACGGCTGTTGGCACCCCATTTCATATCCACGTTGATCTGCGGCTTTTTGTTCTTTCCGGTTTTGGTGGTAATCAAGATGACACCTGATGCACCACGTGCACCATACAGAGCGGCAGAGGCGGCATCCTTCAATACGGTAACTGATTCGATATCACTCTGTGGAATGTTGCTCAAAGAAGCCGAATAAGGAGCTCCATCCACGATGATCAACGGCTCTGTACTCAATGAAAGAGAGGAGATACCACGGATGTTGATGCTTCCGCTTCCGGCACCCGGAGCACCTGAACCGCCACGCATCTGCAAACCTGGAGTGGTACCTACAAGGGCATTTGCTACATTGGTTGTGATGTGTTTGGCCAAATCTTCACTGTTCAGGACTGCTGCTGAACCGGTGAATGAGCTTTTCTTCTGTGTACCGAAAGCTACTACCATTACTTCATCCAACATCTCTGAGTCGGATTTCATGGATACTCGAATCAATCCTCCGCGTATGCGAGTTTCTACAGGTTGCATACCTACGAAAGAAATTCTCAATTGCTTGGCCGAAGCCGGCACATTAGTGATTGTAAACTTACCGTCGAGATCGGTCATGGTACCTACCTGTGTACCAACTACCAGTACCGACGCTCCGATTACGGGCTCACCATCCTCTTCAGAAACTACAATTCCTGTTACGGTGGATTGTTGCGCCCACATCATTCCAATGCTTAAAAATAAGCATGTAAGAAAGAAGAGTGTTCGTTTTTTCATAAATTCTCTCTTTTAAAATTAATGTAACAATATGATACTGTTTTTAACAACAATTCAATCGCAAATATAAGTAATAAATTTATTTATTTGGTATAAATCTGTTTTTTTTTGAAAATAAATACGCATGTCTGTGAAAAGAATGTGTAATATTTGATTTGTGATGCTGTATTCGGTGTTATTGTTAGTATTTAGACTTGATTTCTCATGTTAATGCTTACTATTTGTTGTTTGTATTTGATGGCTTTGTTTTTTTGGTAAAAAAAATGGAGGAATGTAGAAAGTGATGAAGTGGTATTTTATTTTGATAGAATAGGGTGTATGAATAAAATGAGATTGGTGCTATGGTGGTGAAATTATTGATGATTTGGTTTAAATCATCGTGGAATTAAGATTTATAAAGTTTGGATATCGGATTGCTTGGGGAGAGAGTTGGGAGGTGAAATTGTATGAGTCTTAATTCTTTTATTAAATGTGTGTTAATTGTGTGAAAATTAGTTGTGAAAGGACTCGGGCGACCTGTTGTAAATCATTTGAAGATTATAGTTTATGTGGAATCACCTTCTTTAAAAAAGATAACAGCATATTGTGGGGATGCCCGGTTCTTTTTCTATGTTTCCTTACTTGGAACCGTACGTTTCCCATGGCGGAACCGTATGTTTTCCTGCTGGGAGATATACGGATTCCGGCAGGAAAACATAAAAAGTCTTTTGGAATAAATTTTTCTTCTTCAAAGAGTTTTAAATTAAAGGGTGCAGGAAGAATAGCTTTTTCCTATGAAAAAGCCATGAAAAAAGGGATACCGTTCAGATATCCCTTTTCATATTCAAGTATGTAACCTTTTACTGTTCATATTCCTTCTTCCGTTTTGGATTCATCGGAAACCAGCCTTTTAGCACGCGTTCGCGCTGTTCAAAGATTTCCTTGATGGTCCAGAAGGAGGAGAACGAAAAGACTCCCAACAGAGAAGACACTAGAATCTGACTCACCAAGATAGAACCGATGAGGCCTGCGATACCCAGTATCAGAAAAAGCCACCAGCAACGTGTGCCCCAGTAATATTCTGCTTTGACCACTACCGGATGAAACAGTCCGATGATCAGAAATGTGCAGATTCCAATGAGTATTCCTTCCCAGTGAAGGCCGTCCATTCCTTCCATCAATCTTCAATGTCTTTACGGATAGGAATTTCTTTCTTGATGCTCTGTTCCAGTGAAATCAGTGTCTCTGTGGCAGTGACTCCCGGAATTTCCTGAATCTTGGAGTTCAGCAGGTCCATCAAGTGCTCGTTATCGGTCGAATACAACTTGGTCAGCATGGTGTAAGGACCTGTGGTGAAATGACATTCCACGATTTCTGGAATCTTTTTCAATTCAGCCACTACACTTTTGTACATGGAACCTTTTTCCAGTTTGATACCTACATAGGTACAAGTGCTGTAACCTAGGCTTTTCGGATTTACATGGTAGCCTGAACCAATAATTACACCGAGATCAATCAGGCGCTGTACGCGCTGGTGAATGGCGGCACGCGATACACCACATTCTGCAGCGACGTCTTTGAACGGGATTCTGGCATTCTGTGAAATTATCTCCAGAATCTGTTTGTCAAGTTTATCAATTTTCTCCATACTACTAAATGGTTCTTGTTTTTATCATATTGTAAGCAAATGTAGAAAAACTTTTTTATCTATACGCTATTTTGTCAGAAAAAACGTAATTATTTTAGGGGAAATAACAAATTATCGGTGAATAATGTAAGCAGTATGCCCTATTTGCTTATCTTTGTGAGGCTTATTATTTATTAAATTGAAAAACTATGCATCCATTGGAATTGTTTAAATTTTGCCCGGTGTGCGGCTCTCCTCATTTTGAGGTGCATAATGAAAAGTCCAAAAAATGTGCGGACTGTGGCTTTGTGTATTATTTCAATTCGAGTGCGGCCACGGTGGCCTTCATCCTGAACGGAAAAGGAGAACTGCTGGTGTGCCGACGTGGCAAGGAACCTGCCAAGGGAACACTGGATTTGTCGGGTGGTTTTATCGATATGTACGAGACCGGCGAAGAAGGAGTGGCACGCGAGGTGAAGGAAGAAACGGGACTGGTGGTGACAGAAGCCAAATACCTGTTTTCTTTGCCGAACACGTATCTGTATTCGGGATTTCTGGTACATACGCTCGACCAGTTTTTCTTGTGCAAGGTGGCCGACGACCATCTGGTGAAGGCCATGGATGATGTGGCCGATGCATGGTGGATGCCCTTGGAGGAAATTCATCCGGAAGATTTCGGACTGGAATCGGTACGTAAGGGGGTGACACGTTTTCTGGAAGCGCATCGGAACGTAAAATAAGAGATTATGGGTAAGTATAAAAAATATATCTGGACGGCAGGCCTTTGCTGTGCCTTGCCGTTGGCTGTTTCGGGACAGCAGGTGGAACCGCTGACCGGAGGCGAACGTTTGTTCCATGAGGGAAGGGAGCTGTTTCTCCGTCAGGATTATGCAGCTGCCCGGCAGACCCTTGTCCGTTATACCCGTCAGGCAGGGGAAAAGGCCTGGGCCGATGAGGTGGATTACATGCTGGCTTGTACGGCGTACGAGTTGCATTTGCCGGAATGCCGGGAGGTGTTGACGGATTACTTGGAAGCTCATCCGGAATCACGTTACCGCAACCGGGTGCAGGCGCTCATTGCTGCCAGTTACTTTTCGGAAGAGAAATACATGGAGACCATTGCCACGCTGAAAGGATGCGACATCTCTCTTTTGTCGGACGAAGAGCGGGATGCCAGTGCTTTGCGCATGGGTACGTCGTACCTGAAAGTGGACAAATGGCAGGAGGCAGCCTTCTGGTTCTCGGTGCTGAAGGATTCGAGCAAGGTATATTATCCCGATGCGGTGTACAACCTGGCGTACATCGATTACGTGCAGCAGAAGTACGACTCGGCCTTGCAGGGATTCCGGGAGGTGAAGGACGACCAGAAGTTTCAGAAACTGGCACCTTATTATATTGCTGATATTTATTTGATTCAAAATAATTACGCACAGGCCCGGAAGGTGGCGGATGCGTATCTGGCCTTGTATCCGGAAGAAAAGAATGCAGGGCAAATGAGCCGTATTTCCGGAGAAGCTGCTTACGGCCAGAAAGACTATGCAGCCGCCATCCAGTCATTGGAACGGTATCGTGAAGGAGAAACAATGCCGGCTCGACTGGCCATGTACAAACTGGGTATGAGCTATTTCAATACGGGAGTTTATTCGAAGGCGTTGTCACGGCTGGGAGAAGCGACCGGAGCTCAGGATGCTTTGGCACAGAATGCCTATCTCCACATGGGTTTGGCGGGCTTGCAGTTGAAGGAACGCAACCAGGCACGTATGGCCTTCGAACAGGCGTCGCGCATGGATTTCGACCGCAGCATTCAGGAGCAGGCCTTGTTCAACTATGCGCTGTGCATTCATGAAACGTCTTATTCTCCATTTGCCGAATCGGTCACAGTGTTCGAACGTTTCCTGAATGAATACCCGTCGTCGGTCTATGCCGAGAAGGTGAACGACTACCTGGTAGAGGTGTACATGAATACTCGCAGCTATGAGGTGGCTTTACGTTCCATCGACAAGATTACCCATCCGAGCGCCCGTATTCTGGAGGCCAAGCAAAAACTGCTGTTCCGTATGGGTACGCAGCTGTTTGCTCAGGCGGATTATGCAGGAGCCATGGATTATTTCACCCGCTCCTTGCAGCTGGGACAGTATAACCAAAAGACGAAGGCGGATGCATATTACTGGCGCGGAGAATCGAAATACCGGCTGGCACGTTATCCGGAAGCTGCCAATGACATGCGGCTTTACCTGGAGTTTGCTACTGATAAGAATTCGCAGGAATACGGACTGGCTCTTTACTGTCTGGGATACAGCTTGTTCAAACAGAAACAATATAACTCCGCACGCGACTGGTTTATTCGTTGTGTACAGAACGGGCGGACACAAGATGCTTCAGTGGCGGGCGATGCCTACAACCGTATCGGCGACTGCTATTTCTATGAACGCCGTTTTGAGGAAGCTCGTCAGCAATATGCGCAGGCAGTAGCCATTGCTCCTTCACTGGGCGACTATTCCTTGTTCCAGGAAGGTATCGTGAAAGGACTGCAGCGGGATTATACCGGAAAGATACAGGTGCTCAACCGGTTGATTACGGATTATCCTTCGTCGGCTTATCTGGACGATGCCCTGTATGAACAGGGACGTGCGTTTGTGCAGATGGAGGACAGCGAGAATGCCATCAAACGTTATACCTTGCTGGTGCAGCGCTATCCGGAAAGCGAGCTGTCCCGTCGGGCCGCCAATGAAATCGGTCTGTTGTATTACCAGAACGACCGTTACGAAGAAGCGATTGCCGCTTACAAGAAGGTGATTACAAACTATCCAGGCAGTGCAGAGGCACGGTTGGCACAGCGCGACCTGAAATCGATTTATGTAGACTTGAACAAGGTGGACGACTACATGGCGTTTGCTTCCACCATTCCTGGTGGGGCCAAGTTCGATGTGAGCGAACGGGATTCACTGACCTATACGGCAGCCGAACGGGCTTATATGCGTGGTGATATTGCCGGTGCCAAGACCAGCCTGACGCGTTATTTGCAGTCGTTCCCGCAGGGAGCCTTCAGTGTGGATGCGGCCTATTATCTGGGGTTGATTGACTACAACCAAAAAGATTATGCATCGGCTGCCGCTCGACTGGAAGAGGTGCTCCGCTTCTCGGGCAGCAAATACGAAGGAGAAGCCCTGAGCCTTTGTGCCGAGATGGCTTATAATCAGAAAGAATATACCAAGGCGTTGAACTTGTACAAGCGTTTGGCCGACCGTTCCTCGGTGCAGGAAGACCGCTTGCAGGCCGAACTGGGGGCTCTGCGAAGTGCCCGTGCACTGGGTGACCGGGCAGAGACCGTGACTACGGCATCGGCGTTGCTCAAGCAGACCAAGCTGACACCGGAGGTGCGGAACGAAGCCTTGTATTTCCGGGCCAAGGCCTTGCTGGCGGAAGGACAGAAGCAGGAAGCGTTGGCCGATTTGATGGCGCTGGCTAAAGATACCCGTAACGTGTACGGAGCGGAAGCCAAGTACTTGGTGGCACAGACCTATTTCGACGAGGGAGAAACAGCTAAAGCTGAGAAGGAAGTGCTCGACTACATTGAGGTCAGCACCCCGCATGCCTACTGGCTGGCGAGAAGTTTTGTCCTCCTGTCGGATGTGTACGTGAAACTGGGCCGAAAGATGGAGGCCAAGCAGTATCTGCTGTCCTTGCAACAGAATTATCAGGCGAACGATGACATCGCCGGAATGATTGAAAGCCGTCTGGCCAAACTTAAAAGTGTAAAGTAAAATGAGATACATAAGTACGATATTGATTTGCGCGGGTTTGTGGCCTGTATCCACAATCTGTGCGCAGAAGGGAGCGGAAAAAGATTCTACCTTGAACCGGACGGTGGTGGTGGAAAATGAGTACAATCCTGAAGTGATGGATGCATTCAAGGTGAATGTCATGCCCGAAGTGGAAGAGCCCGCCGCTCCGAAACAGGCCATCCAGTATGCTACGGAACGGCATCCGCTGGGGGCCTGGAAGGTGACTCCGATGGAAGCCATGCCGAGAGAATTCGCACAGAAAGGAGCCGACCGTGGTTATGTCCGTCTGGCGTATGGCAACCTGAACAATGTAGACCTGAGGGGAAGTTACCTGTGGGGCATTTCTTCGAAAGACCAATTGGGAGTGATGGCTTCCTTGTATGGGCGGAACGGAGATATTCCGCATTTCCAGAGTACGGAAGACTGGAAATCCCGTTTCTACCGGACGGATGTGTCGTTGGATTACCGCCACGATTTCCGGAGAGTGGCCTTGAAACTGGGAGGCGCTTTTGCTTCGCAGGTATTCAATTACATGCCTTCCTTGCAGGAAGGTGAATGGGTGGAGTCTTTTCCTACCACACAGCGTTATACGTTGGGAGAAGGATACATCGGTGTTTTTTCCCGTGATAAGGATTTGCCTATTCAGTTTGGTCTCCAGACGGGCTTGCGGAGTTTCAGTACCTGTTACGATACTTATTACATGCGGCACGGGTCAGAAAACATATTCCATACCCAAGGATTCATGCTGGGAAACATTAACGACGAGCAACAGGTAGGCGTAGGATTGGAAATGGACAATCTGATTCACGATGTGTCGCAGCAGGACTATACGCTGGTGCAGTTGAATCCGTATTATACCTTTCAGAATGAAGCCGTGAGATTACGTCTGGGCGCACATGTGGATTTCCAGACCGCCAATGAGGGGGGAGTGAAAGCGGCACCCGATGTGAAACTGGAATATACGTTCGCCGATTCGTATGTGGTGTATGTGAACCTGCTGGGAGGGAGCCGGCTGAATGACTTCCGTCGGCTGAATGATTTCTCACCTTACTGGGTGGTGGCACAGCAGATGCGGACTTCCTATACGCCGCTGGATGCCAAACTGGGACTGAAAGCGTCTCCGGTGACAGGCTTGGGCTTCGAACTTTATGGAGGCTATCGCATCACTAAGAATGAATTGTTTGCCGTGCCAGGTGGATTTGAAACGGACAGGCAGAATGTGTTCTATACAGGCATCTGGCAGGATAAAGGAAAAGTGGGTTACGGAGGTGCTTCCGTGAGCTATGCCTACCGTGACTGGGTGGATTTCTCGTTGGGAGGAACCTATTACAATTGGACAGTGACAGAAGGTAATGAAGGCTTGTTGCAGCTCAAACCGCAGGTGAAGGTGGATTTCGGTATCCGTGCCAAGGTGTGGAAAGACTGTCATGCCCTCTTGAACTATAACTACGAACGCCGTCAGAAGATGGGTGAACTGGGACGTATTGACGATGTGAATAACTTGTCGGTCGGAGCGGAATATGCGTTGCTGAACCGTTTCAACGTGTTTGCCCGCTTGAATAACCTGCTCAACAAGGCGTATGCCACAGAAGCAGGCTATCCGATGGAGGGCTTTCATTTTATGGCGGGTATCAGCTGCCGTTTCTAAACTTATTCTGCGTGGCGGCAGTGCTGGACCAGTGCGCCGTCACGGAAGAAGAAACGGCTTTCCTGACCGCATGGCAGGGTAGGAGCCGGGATTCCGTCGTGCAAGGATACTTGCGCATGTTCGATGAAGGCTTCATCCCATAATCCTTGTTCCAGGAAGGACTGGAGTGTCTGGCTTCCTCCTTCTACCAATAATGTCTGAATTTTCCGTTCATAAAGCACCTGCATGATTTGCGGGAGGATATTTTGGCCGAAATCCAGTGTCACATACGTGAGATTCTGGGTATCGGCTTTTTCTTTTTCCGTAAAGACGAGGGTAGGGGTACTGCCGTCGAACAGGTGCAGGTGAGGCGGCAAGGTCAGCTGTCGGTCGATGACCAGTCGGAGCGGGTTCTGCCCGTACCATTCGCGTACTGTCAGCGACGGATTGTCGAGCAGGGCGGTGCGTCGTCCCACCAGGATGGCTTTCTGTTCAGCCCGTATCTTGTGTACAGCTAAAATGGATAATGGAGTAGAAAGGCGTACAGGAGCTCCTTCGTCGCGTCGGATGTCGATGAATCCGTCGGCCGACTGGGCCCATTTCAGGGTGATGTAGGGACGCTTCTTCACGTTGAACGTGATAAAGGCACGAATCAGTTCCCGGCATTCTTTTTCCAGGACACCCACCGTGACCTCGATGCCGGCATCCCGCAGTTTCTGGATACCTCTTCCGGCCACCAAAGAGAACGGGTCGACACAGCCCACAACCACCCGGGGAATGCCTTTCCGGATGATAAGGTCGGCACAGGGAGGAGTCTTTCCATAGTGGGAACAGGGTTCCAGACTGACATAAATGGTGGCCTCTTTGAGCAGGCTTTCATCCTTCACCGAAGCAATGGCATTCACTTCGGCATGTCCGTGGCCACAGCACACATGATACCCTTCACCGATGATTTTTCCGTCGCGCACAATCACCGCTCCCACCATCGGGTTGGGGGCTGTGTGGCAGATGCCGTTTCTGGCCAGCTGTATGCAGCGCTGCATATATTTTTCATCTATCGTCATAATCTTCGTTTTTTATCCTTACTTTTGCAAACATGCATCCGGTTTATTTACATATTAAAAAAGAACTGAGTTCCTTTTACGCAGAAGGAGAGGCATCGGCCATGGCGAAATGGATTTCGTCGGACATTCTGCATCTTTCCACAATGGAACTTTATACAGGCAAAGATATGAATTTTTCCACGAAAGCGTGGAAGGAGGTGGAGGATATTCTTGCTCGCCTGAAACAGCGGGAACCTCTTCAGTATATTCTGCAGGAAGCACCTTTCTGCGGCCTGTCTTTCCACGTGGAAAAAGGCGTGCTCATTCCCCGTCCCGAGACCGAGGAGCTGGTGGAATGGATAGTGTCTGATTGTCAGAAAGCCGGGAAAGTACGCATTCTCGATATCGGCACGGGAAGCGGCTGTATTCTAGTGACACTGGCAGAACGGTTGCCGGAAGCCGAGGTGGCTTCCTGTGACATTTCGGCTGAGGCCCTACGGGTAGCCGCCGCCAATGTAAAGCGGTATGGCGACAAAGTGACCTTGTTTCAGGCCGACATCCTTCAGGATGAGCTGCCCGACTGTCGGGTAGACGTGCTGGTAAGCAATCCGCCTTATATTACCGACAGCGAGCGGAAGGACATGGAGGCGAATGTGCTCGACTGGGAACCGGAACTGGCGTTGTTTGTACCCGATACGGACCCGTTGCGTTTTTACCGGCGGATTGCCCAAAAAGGACTCGACTGGCTGACGGAAGGCGGGGCATTGTATTTTGAAATCAACCGGGCTTACGGAGCAGAAACCGTCCGGATGCTGGAAGAATGTGGGTATCGCGACATTGCGTTGCGGAAAGATTTGTCGGGAAACGACCGGATGATAAAAGCAGTGAGACCATGAGAGAATTGAGTGAAGCAGAGATAAAGAGCAAGGCCGAGGCCTATTGTTCGGCAGTAGAGCGTTGTCCGTCGGAGGTGGAGGAAAAAATCCGTAAATGGGGGGCTTCGGAAGAAGTCACGGCCCAGGTTATGGCCCATTTGCATCGGGAACGCTACCTGGATGCGGCGCGTTTCTGTCGTTTCTATGTGCGCGACAAGTATCGTTTCAATCAGTGGGGACGTATGAAGATTGCCCAAATGCTCCGCATGAAAGGGTTGTCGGACGGAGACATACAGACCGGACTGGAAGAGATTGATACCGAAGAGTACGACGGCATCCTGAAAAAGCTCTTGAAGCAGAAGATGAAAAGCATCAAGGCTGCCAACGACTATGAGCGGAGCATGAAGTTGATTCGTTTTGCCATGGGGAGGGGCTTTACGCTGGAAGAGATACGCCGTTACGTCAACCAACTGGATCCGGATGAGGATTTTGACTGACATACGCGATTTCTTTTTTCCCAGGTTGTGCATGGCCTGTGGAAAAAAGTTGCTGGTTTCGGAGCGGGTCTTGTGCAGTGACTGTCTGTCGCAGCTGCCTTTTACCCATCTGGGAAATACACCCGGCAATGAAATGGAAAAGATTTTCTGGGGACGTTTTCCCCTTGTGCGAGCTTCTTCGTTATTGTATTACTCTCGCGGTGGGAAGGTAGCGCACATCTTGGCCGGCATGAAATACTACGGGCGTCAGCAGGTATGCCGGCACATGGGAGAGATGCTGGCCTATGAACTTCAGCCTTCCGGTTTCTTTGAAGGCGTGGATTATCTGTTGCCGGTACCTTTGCATCCAGGCCGTCTGCGTACCAGAGGGTATAATCAGAGTCTTCTGTTGGTGGAAGGTATTTCCCGGCTTACCGGTATACCTGTATGCGACGGATTGCTTCAGCGGGTGCGGAATAACCAGACACAGACTCATAAATCGGCTTGGGAGCGGCAGGAAAATGCTTCTCATCTGTTTCAGCTGGCAGGTGATACTCGTGTGTTGGAAGGAAAACACGTGATGCTGGTCGATGACGTATTGACAACTGGTGCCACACTCACCTCCTGTGCCGAGGTTTTGTCAGAAATAAAAGGAATTCATCTCAGTATTGTTACATTGGCATGGACGAGATAGCACATTCTGACACCTTTTAAAAATTTTAATACCCTTAAATTTTCTATTCCCGATGTATTTCCATAATTTTGCAAAAACATTTATCAGAGAATTAAAAAGTTATGAAAGCTTTGGAAAGATTATTTGCAGAAAAGTTGCTGAAGGTGAAGGCTGTGAAGATTCAGCCGGCTAACCCGTTTACTTGGGCTTCAGGTTGGAAATCACCGATTTATTGTGACAATCGTAAGACTTTGTCATATCCTGCACTTCGTAACTTCGTTAAGTTGGAGATTTGTCGTGTTATTCTGGAAAAGTTCGGTGAAGTTGACGCCATTGCTGGGGTCGCTACGGGTGCTATCGCACAGGGTGCCTTGGTGGCAGAGGAGTTGAACTTGCCGTTTGTATATGTTCGTTCAAGCCCGAAAGATCATGGCTTGGAAAATTTGATTGAAGGTGAATTGCGTCCGGGAATGAAAGTGGTCGTAGTAGAAGACCTGATTTCAACCGGTGGCAGCAGCTTGAAAGCCGTAGATGCCATCCGTCGTGACGGTTGTGAAGTGATCGGTATGGTGGCTTCCTTCACTTACGGTTTCGATGTATCAGTAGAAGCATTCAAGAAAGCAAAAGTAGAACTGGTTACTTTGACCAACTACAATGCCGTGCTGGATGCTGCCTTGAAGACTGATTACATCAATGAAGAAGATATCCCCGTGCTGCAGGCATGGAGAGAAGATCCTTCTCACTGGACTGGAAAATAAAAGATTCTGTAATTAGGAAAGCAGTCTCGGATTGTAAATAGGAGATGTCATCCTGAGCGAGTCCACTCTGCTCAAGATGACATTTTTTTGTGCAATGCCGCGAACGGTTTTCCTCGAAGATTAAAAACAACATGGCTGTACAATTTGAAAGTAATGTGAAGCATGTTCCTTATAGTCAGGAACGAGTGTATAACAAACTGTCCGACCTGAACAACCTGGAAGGAGTTCGGGACCGTCTGAATGAGGTGAAGGACAAACTGGACGGAAAGCTGGAAGACATGTCGTTCGATCGTGATTCCATCACCCTGAAGGTGCAGGGCATCAACCTCACATTGCGCATCATTGAGCGTGAACCCCTGAAGTGCATCAAGTTTGAAGGCGACAAATCGCCGGTGCCTTTGAACCTGTGGATTCAGATTCTTCCCGTGACCGAGGAAGAAGCCAAAATGAAAGTCACCATCCGTGCCGAAGTAAACATGTTTATGAAGGCCATGGTGTCAAAGCCGTTGCAGGAAGGGGTGGAGAAACTGGCAGACATGCTGGCCATGCTTCCTTATTAAATGAAACGACCGGAACATCTCCGGTGAATAAAAATTGTGATTATGGCTCAAAAACTTTGGGAGAAAAATGTACAGGTAAATGCGGAGATTGACCGCTTTACCGTGGGACGTGACCGTGAAATGGACATGTATCTGGCAAAGTATGACGTATTGGGCTCGATGGCACACATCACGATGCTGGAAAGCATCGGACTGCTGACAGCCGACGAACTGAAGATTTTGCTGGAAGAACTGAAAAAAATATATGCTTCCGTAGAACGCGGAGAATTTGTCATCGAAGACGGGGTGGAAGACGTACACTCACAGGTGGAACTGATGCTGACACGTCGTCTGGGAGATGTGGGAAAGAAAATACACAGCGGCCGTTCGCGTAATGACCAGGTGTTGGTGGATTTGAAGTTGTTCATCCGCGCCCAGTTGAAGTCGGTGGCCGAGGCAGTGGAACGTCTGTTCCATGTACTGATTTCCCAGAGTAACCGTTATAAAGACGTGCTGATGCCGGGTTACACCCATTTGCAGATTGCCATGCCTTCTTCTTTCGGCTTGTGGTTTGGTGCCTACGCCGAGAGTCTGGTAGACGACATGGTGTTCCTGCAGGCCGCTTATAAGGTGTGCAACCGTAACCCGCTGGGTTCTGCGGCAGGTTATGGCTCTTCTTTCCCCTTGGATCGGGAGATGACTACCCGTCTGCTGGGATTTGATTCCATGAACTACAATGTGGTGTATGCCCAGATGGGACGTGGAAAGGTGGAACGTAACGTATCGTTTGCGCTGGCTTCCATTGCCGGCACCTTGTCGAAGATGGCCTTTGATGCCTGTATGTTCAGCTGTCAGAACTTCGGATTCGTGAAACTGCCCGATGAATGTACTACCGGTTCCAGCATCATGCCTCACAAGAAAAATCCGGATGTGTTCGAACTGACCCGTGCCAAATGCAACAAAATCCAGGCACTTCCGCAGCAGATTATGATGATTATGAACAACCTGCCTTCCGGTTATTTCCGTGACCTTCAGATTATCAAGGAAGTGTTCCTCCCGGCATTCGAGGAACTGGAAGACTGCTTGCAGATGGCTACTTACATCATGGACAAGATTAAAATCAACGAGCATATTTTGGACGACGACAAGTACCTGTATATGTTCAGTGTGGAAGAGGTGAACCGTCTGGCAGCCGAAGGCATGCCGTTCCGCGACGCTTATAAGAAAGTGGGTCTGGACATCGAAGCCGGTAAGTTTACTCACGAAAAGACCGTGCATCACACCCATGCCGGAAGCATCGGCAATTTGTGTAACGACAAGATTGAGGAACTGATGCAGCAGGCCGTGAGTGGATTCAACTTTGAGAAAGTAGAAGAGGCCGAAAAAGCTCTTCTAGGCCGATAAACGCATAAAAATTAAGAAGAAAACGGGTGAAATGTTTGGAGTGTATTGCAAAACTCCCTACATTTGCACCCGTAAACGCGGAAATAGCTCAGTTGGTAGAGCATAACCTTGCCAAGGTTAGGGTCGCGAGTTCGAGTCTCGTTTTCCGCTCTTTCTTTGAAAGGATGCTCGAATGGTGGAATCGGTAGACACGAGGGACTTAAAATCCCTTGGCCAGTAATGGCTGTGCGGGTTCAAGTCCCGCTTCGAGTACAGATATTATCGTTAAAGCTCTTGTAAATTAATGTTTTACAAGGGCTTTTCTTTTTTTGAGCTATTCTAAAATTGCTTTGGCTATATTCAATAAGTGGGTTTGGGAATCAACGTAAAAGCCTGAGGGATTCGTTGACGAAGCCTAAACTGGGAAGTTTCAAGTTAAACCAAGATTTGACTTTTCTTTGCTTTTAGTACGCGTTATAACTGATATTGAATTGAAACTAAGATTTCTCTTGGTCGCATTTTGATCCATGAAGTATATTGTTGGATGGTCGAATAAGTTGTATATCGGTATTCCTTTTGATTGAACAAGTTGCATAGGCTCATGGAAAACCGCCATTTGTCCTTGATGTATGAAGCTTCGGCATCAGCAAGCCATACATGTTGGTGATTGTTTTTGTCGAGCTGGTTATAGTAATGTTCACCAATCAGACGGACTAGGAAGGTACGGTTCCCTATTTCAAGGTTGATTTTTTGACGGATATCCCATAGAGCAGGCAGACTGTTTCCTTCTCCGATGCGGGAACGATTGCAGGTAAGGGTTGCCAGGTACGTAGCATTGAACCAAGAGAGAGGCGACCAATCGATTTTGGGTGTGAGAGTAAGTTGGGTGTAGCGGTAGTTTTGGACCGAGCCCTGTCCGGCTTTTTTTCCTTCACTGTAAAGGAGTTGGGTTTCCAGCGAAATTTTCAGATGCCAGTCATAGAAGCCTTTTGAGAGCAGACTGGTGAGGCTGTAGCTGCGATTACGATTAGGTACTTCCCAGGTTGTGAGCGTGAAGATACTGTCTTGATATTCCGAATGAACTAACTGTGGGTTCTTCCGGTTCCAGTAACTTCCTGAAAGTGACCAGAAAAATTCGTGGACAGTCCGTTTGTAGGTCAGGTAAAAGGAGTAGAGCTGATCTTGCAACTCTGGAACACGGGGTGAAAAGGAAACCATGGTCCGGTAGTTCTGCCAATAGGAATATGGGTAGTATGCGGTGACTTCTTCGTTCTTTTGTTGGAATTGGGCGCGGGCGGTCAACTCCCAACGTGGGCTGAACTGCCAATATAGTGAGGCCGTCGGACTGATTCGTAGGTCTGTATATTGTGGATTGGTTTTCCTTAGATAAGCCGCATCGGCAGATACGGTCAGACGGAAGGCGTTTCGTTCCCACATCCACATCGGGATGGCATAGAGCTTGAACTGGGGACTGGAGAAATTAGCCGTTTGGTGCAGTGACAACCATTCTCCTTGTGCACCTCCGGTAATTCCAATAGTCATTCCGTTCTTTTTCCATTGGTAATAACCTTGGTTGTCCATATAGGCCTGCTGGAACTCGAACGACTGATTGACTTGCGCAAACTGAAGCGTGGTGGGCTGGTAGGTATAACGGAAGAAAGAGCGAAAGCCGGAGGTGGCGTGCTCATGGGTGGTCAAGAGATTCATTTGGTTAGTTAGCTGAAGGCTGTTCGTTTGCAGGCGCTGGGTCAGTTTCCGGTTGCCGTGTAGGTCTTCCTGACTGTGACTCCAGGCTCCGTGAGCTTCCAGTAGATTACGGAAGAAAGACCGTGTGCCGTTCCGTTCGTAGTTGTAGGTGGCTTGCGCCTGATGCGTGTACAGACTGTAATTCTGTGCTTGTGCGATATGGATTGTATCGGTAGGATAGTAGTAAATTTCCTGGGTTCCTTGGTTACGGTGTTGTTCGTCGTACAAGTAGTGGAAAGTGAAACGGGATTGTTGTTCCTCGTTTTTTCGGTAAAGACGGTTTACAGAAGCCAGATGGGTAGTATTGTCCATCAACCGTTGTTTTTCCAAAGGGAAGGAAAAGGTGGGCTGGTCGATAAAGGTCGGAGCATCGGTAAGTGTGAGGAAGTTCTGGTTGTCGGTGGTCAGTTGTTGCAGTTCGGTGGAAAGGTCTTTTCCGGTATGATCAACCTTATACAAATAGATACCTTGGCGTTCACGAGCTAGCTGTAAGGCATTGAGCTTTCCGTTATACAACATTTGGTCGCCATACCCACCGGCTGCCTGCAAGGTAAGCAGCCAGCGGGAACGGACTTCCGGTTTCAGTTTCAGATTCAAAGCCACTTTGTCACTCGGCATCTTGTTGCGTAAGGAACGGATGGGCTGGAAGTGCTCGATTACTTCGGCTTTTTCCACTGCATCTGCTTTGAGATTCTCAGTGATTTGGTTATAGCGTCCTCCCGACACATCCATTCCTTCCACGGTAAACTGACTGATGGCTTTCCCGTTGTATCGGATTTCCCCACTTTGTTCGTTTACGTCAATTCCCGGTAGTTTTTTCAATGCCTCCTTGATGTTCTGCTCTTTCCCGGAAGTGAAATGGGACAGGTCGTATTTCACGGTATCTTGTCGTCCGTAGATACGTCCTCCCTTGATTTCCACTTCTTTCAAGGAGATGGCTTCCGGTTTCAGCTGGAAAGTTATTTCTTTTCCCTTCTGCGCAGGCCGGCTTTCTTTCTGGTATCCCAAGTAGGTGACATGTACCGTCCATGCAGCGTCTTCGGATACGGAGAACGAGAAACATCCTTTCGGGTCGGTCAAAGCATACTTGTAGACGGTGCTACTTGAGTCGCGGGTGAGGGTGACCGCAGCTCTTTCCAACGGTTGGTGCGTTTCATTGTCAATGACTTTCCCTTTGATCAGGGATTGCGCTTGCATCTGACAGGTGAAAAGCAGGAAGAAGAAAAAAATCAAGGATTTCATACGGCAGAGGATTATTCAGACAGTTCAATAGGGTTATAAGGTATGGAGAATGATTTCATCGGGTTCCCGTGTTCGTCGGTCACACTGACCTTTACATTGGGTGCAGTCGAAGCGATGAAACTCATCGGGTCTTTGGCCATCCGTTCGTACATCTTGTTTAAGTTGGGGCGGGAAACCTTTTCCCTTCCTTTGAGATTGATCAGGATGGGTTTCGGAGTTTTGCATTGTTCTATTCCGGTACAGCTGAACGTATAATGCTTTTTGTCATCTTCTGCTTTGATAATCAGTCCCGGCAATCCGTACAGTTTCCAGGGCCCTTCTGAGATGGGAATTTCCATCGTGTACCAGGCAGTATAATTTCTGCCTTTAAAGCGGCAGGTAGCCTTTTGGCAGGAATAAGAAAGAATAGTGGCCGTATCAGGGAGAACCGTCCATTCCGGCATTTCTTCTTTTTCCTCACACAAGAAATTGGTGGTTGCCAGACGGTCGAGCGTGGTGACTTTGCCTGCTGGGTAATGTTTGAATATCTGGTAAGAGATTCGAGAGTCCCCAATTGCAGCGGCGTGTTGTAACATGGTTTCCTTCGATGCACCTGCTTGGGCGTCGGCAATCAACAACGAGTCACGTACATAAAAGTTATAGCTGTAGCATTTGCTGTACTGTTTGCCGATTTCCAGCATCAGGGTCTCTTGACCGGGTTTGGCATCTTCCGAAACCGTGTCTTGCAGATAGGTCATCTCATATTGCACCTTGATGCGTTGGGTATCAATGGAGTCTTGGTTAAAGATGGAACTTGTATCCACCACAAAAAGTTGTGCATGTGAAGAGAGCGCAGTGTACAGGCAGCCTAAAAGGCTGAGTGTAAGAAATAATTTTTTGTTCATATTCCCGTAATTTAAAGTTTTCTGATGCGGCAAAGGTAAACGGTGGTGCGGCGAGTAATGGAAAAAAGTTATTACTGAAATATTATCCTCTTCAAATTGGGAGGATGGACATACCTTGTAAATCGCATAAGGTTTTTATTTTTGTGGAAAAGAATTTGAAAGATGGGAAAACAAATCAAGCTGGTGTGGATATTGACAATTGTAACCGCTTTGCTGGTGATTGGCGGGCAGGTGTATTGGTTGTACCAACAATATACCTATACGGCGTTGGCCTATATGGCCCGGTTGAATGATACCCTGCTGGTACTTCAGGATAAGAATTTTACGTTGGCACTGGATGCCAACCATACCATCAAGATGGTGGACGCGAACCGGGCAACGAAAGATTCTGATTTGGTCAAGCTGGGATATTCCCTGAAAATGAATTTTGAGGAAGGGAAGGCTGAATCGTATGTCAGATTTTCTAAATTATATGATGCGGATTCGTTGGGGAATTTGCATCTGGTAGACTCATTTAATGTTACCGGTTTGTCTCTTGACGAAGTTGTGAATGCAAGCTTGCATTACACAAAGTATGCAGACCGACCGTTTGATTTGCAGGCGTTAGATTCGCTCTTCACCAGCCACCACATTCATGCGACGGATTGGCAGCTGGTCAAACTTGATTCTTTTCTTTGGCAGGGGACGTATGTGGTGGAGAAATCATGCATGAGGTATCGCATGAAATTTATTTACCCCTACAATCCTTTTGTCCGCGATGCGGTGACAGGCTATGTCGACCTGCCGACAAACCCGTTGTTGAAAGAGATGGGATGGCAGCTGGTCGGTTCGCTGATACTGATTCTGTTATTGATTTTCTGTCTGATTTATCAGGTACGGACCATCTTGAAACAATACAAGCTGGATGAGCTGAGGAAAGGTTTTGTCAATACGATGATTCACGAACTGAAACGTCCGGTGCAGACCTTGAAGATGTGTGTGGCGTTCTTGAACAACAAGCGGATGCGGAAAGATGAGCAGATGATGGATGAGGTGGTGAAAGACTCCATGTTCGAACTCGATAATCTTTCGGCTTATCTGGTGAAGGTACGCGAAATGACACGGGCGGATGATGAACAGACTCCGCTCTCGGTGCGTTTGTTCAATTTGAGCGAGACCTTGGAGAAATTGTTGAGGCTGACCGTAATTCCGGCTGACAAGCATGTACGTTTTGAAACCCGGCTCACTCCTAATCCGTTGTGGGTAACTGCCGATTCCGTACATCTCACAAATAGCATCAGTAACTTGGTGGAAAATGCCATAAAGTACTCGGGTAATGAGGTGTGTATTCGTATCAGTGCGTCGCTGGCAGAAGGGAAACTGGTGATACGGGTAGCCGACAATGGTTTCGGCATCTCCTCCCAAGACCAGTTGCACATTTTCGACAAGTTCTACCGTTCGGAGCAGATGGTCGGCCGCGGTTTGCCAGGGATTGGCCTGGGACTGAGTTATGTAAAGCTGATGGTGGAAGCCCATGGAGGAACTGTGGGTGTAGAAAGTATATTGGGTAAAGGTTCCGTTTTTACCCTCGAAATTCCTCAATCAAAATGACGATACGATGTATGAAACATTTGAAGATTCTTTTTGCAGACGACGATTTGAAATATGCCCTGATTCTGAAACGTTTTCTGGAAGCCGAGGGATATGAGGTGTTCTATGCCGGCAACGGACGGATTGCTTTGGAGCAGTATCCCGAAGTGAAGCCCGACCTGGTGTTGTTGGATATCAATATGCCCGAGGTGAATGGATATGAGGTGGCCCGGCTGATTCGGGAGCATGACCGGCATGTGTTGATTTTCTTCCTGACCGACCGTTCCGACAAGACAGATCGTCTGGAAGGTTTTAAGGTGCGGGCCAATGATTATCTGGCCAAACCTTTCTACCCGGAGGAACTGATTGCCCGGATTCAGGAGCGTTTCGGAGAGGTGGAAGATACGGTAGCTAAGGAAGTCTATCCGTTGGGGCATACCACTTTTGATTACACGAACAATGAATTACGTACCCAAGCCAACAAGGTGATGATTACTTCCCGTCAGGCAGAAATCCTCCGTATGCTGATTAAGAACCGGGACTCTGTGGTGAGCAGGGAGCAGTTGCTGGAGCACGTCTGGGGAGACACCTCGTATGCGAACTCTTTGGCTTTGAACGTACAGATTACGTACCTGCGCAAGGCGTTGAAGGGAGATTCATCGGTTAAGATTGAATCTGTGATGAAAAAAGGCTATGTGCTGCGAGGATAGGTTGAAGGGGTTGGGGATAAACACAAAAAAACCCCGTAGGAGGCCTCCGCATTTGCGGAAACCTCCTACGGGGTTGCTTA
>ERZ827496.304-NODE-304-length-74177-cov-10.474259_pt1 | contig 74177 bp, 78 predicted proteins | sample MGYA00519769_ERZ827496 | MGnify/ENA primary metagenome ERZ827496 (study PRJEB31778, sample SAMEA3449327) | human gut metagenome | biome: human gut; feature: human-associated habitat; material: faeces | place: United Kingdom | collected 2010/2012 ...
CCATCGCCACGTACATGCCGCTGGCCAGCAGGCTCAGGTCGACCGTGCCGCCCGCGGCGGTCGTGCCGTTGTCATTCGCCTTCTGGCCGCAGCCCGCGAACAGCGAGAGCGCCATGACGGCAGCACACAAAACAGTGATGATCTTTTTCAAGATGAAGTGCTCCTTTCGAACTTCAATTTTTGTTTTTGGTTTTTTGTTCCCTACGTCTCACAGGATACGCAGGGGATGTAAAAACGAAAAGAGCGCTTATGTAAAATGCGTGTAAAATTGTAAAATGCCGCGATTTCCGGCGCTCTGTCCGCTTATTTTCCGTATTTTTGTTGAAAAACGGACAATTTATGCGTGACTGTCAGCAAAAACTCCGTGAAAAATCTGCACATATTTTCATCCCCTACGGGGGGTTACGGTTTTGGCCGCCGTCCGTTATACTAATGACAATGCTCCGAAACGGAGAAATACAGGAAGAGAGGATACACGCACTATGCGAAATCGAAGATGGATCTGCCTGCTGCTGGCAGTGCTGATGGTGCTGGCCTGCACAGCCTGCGGCGCAAAAACGAACGACGGTGCCTCCGGCGACGTGCGCACGCTCACCGACGGCAAAAACCGCACCGTGGAAGTCCCCAAGCAGGTGGAGCGCGTCGTGTGCGTCGGCGTCGGCGCGCTGCGCTACAGCTGCTATGTCGGCGCGGCTGACCGTGCCGTCGGCGTGGAGGATTATGAGACCAAGGCCGGCATGAGCCGCCTGTATAACTATGTGAACTTCGACAAGTTCAAGGATCTGCCCGTCACCGGCACGAACGGCGAGCCGTACGTGGAGCAGATCATCGACGTCGCGCCGCAGGTCATCGTCATGAGCGCCTACGCCTCGTGCGACGCGGACGAGCTGAGCGCGAAGACCGGCATCCCGGTCTTTGTCGTGCCCGGCAGCGACACCACGCTCGATGACGCCGCCTACGAGACCATCCGTCTGCTCGGCGAGCTCTACGGTCTTGAGACGCGCGCACAGGAGCTGACCAAGTACCTCAAGGGCATCCAGACCGACCTCGACACGCGCACGGCCAAGATCGCTGACGATCAGAAGCCGTCCGTCTACGTCGGCGGTGTATCCTTCAAGGGGCAGCACGGCTTTGAGGGCACGGAGGCAGGCTACGGCCCGTTTGCGCTCATCCACGCCAAAAACCTTGCCGACACGACCGGTCAGACCGGCGCGTTCAACATCGACACCGAGCAGGTGCTCGCCTGGGATCCGGACGTCATTTTCCTCGATTTCAACGGCATGAGCCTCATCAATGAGGACTATCAGGCGCACCCCGAATTCTATCAGAGCCTGAGCGCCGTGCGCGGCGGCAAGGTCTACTCGCAGATCTCGTTCCGCTCCTGCGCCTCCAACCTTGAGACGGCGCTGGCCGATGCCTACTATGCCGCCTGCATGCTGTATCCGGAGCAGTTTGCAGACATCGACCCCGAGGTCAAGGCCGGCGAGATCTTCACGGAGCTGCTCGGCTCGAACCCCTATCCCGATCTGAAGGAGGCCGGGTATGCATTCCGTGCCATCACCATCGGCGAGTAAGCCGCAGATTTCCGATTACACCCGCATCCGCGCCAGAAGCATCCGCTTTCTGATCCTTCTGGCGGCGGTGCTGGCGCTGGCGTTCTTTTTGTCGCTGCGCGCCGGGTCATACAACACGCCCGCTGCCGAGCTCATCCGGGGCATTTTCGGCCGCGCGGCGGACAATAAGATCAACCTCGTCATCCGCAACAACCGCCTGCCGCGCATCTGCACCGCCATGGTCTCCGGCGCGGGGCTCGGGCTCGCCGGCTGCATTCTGCAGGCCGTGCTGCGAAACCCCCTCGCCTCGGCCTCCACGCTCGGCGTGTCGCAGGGCGCGACGTTCGGCGCAGCCGTCGCCATCATCGGCCTCGGTCTGACGCACACGGGCAGCTGGGCCATCCCGCTGTGCTCGTTTCTGGGCTCGCTGCTCGTTGCCGCCGTCATTCTCGGCCTGAGCCGGTTCAAGCAGGTCTCCTCGGAGGGCATCGTGCTCGCGGGCGTCGCCATCAGCTCCATGCTGACCGGTGCGACCACGCTGCTGCAATACTTTGCCGATGAGGTCGCGCTCTCGTCGCTCGTGTTCTGGACGTTTGGCGACCTCGGCAGCACGAGCTGGCAGTCCCTGCGCGGCATGGCGCTGGCGGTGCTGCTGCTGATCATCTACTGTTATCTGCACCGCTGGGACTACAACGCCCTGCTCTCCGGCGAGGAGACGGCGCTGAGTCTCGGCATCAACGTCCAGCGGCTGACGCTGACAAACGTTGTGCTCACGTGCCTTGTCTGCTCGATCATCGTATCGAACGTCGGCCTCATCAACTTTATCGGTCTGGTCGCGCCGCACATCGTGCGCATGGTCGTCGGCAACAACTACATCTACCTCATCCCCGGCTCGGTGCTCGCGGGTGCGGCGCTGCTGCTGCTGAGCGATCTGGTCGCGCGTGTGGTCATCATGCCCGTCATTTTGCCGATCGGCGCGCTGACGGCGTTCCTCGGCGGCCCGCTGTTTTTGTATCTGCTGTTCAAGGGGAGGCGTCAGACATGATCCAGGTCGACCACCTCTGCTATCACTACAAGGGCGGACGCCCGATCCTGCGCGACGTGAGCTTTGAGCTTGACAGCGGTCACTTTCTGGCCGTGCTCGGCAACAACGGCGTCGGCAAGAGCACGCTGCTCAAGTGCATCAACCGCATCCTCACGGCCGACAGCGGCAGCTGCCGCGTCGACGGCGAGGATCTGCTCGCGCTCTCGCACCGGGAGATCGCAAAGCGCGTGGCCTTCGTCGCACAGCACGTGCCCGACACGCAGATGACCGTGCACGACATGGTCATGCTCGGCCGCCGCCCCTACATGACCTGGGGCGTAACGGAGCACGACCACGACGTGGTGCACGATGCGATGCGCTATCTGAATCTGGAGGATATGCGCGGCCGGTTTCTCAACCAGCTCTCCGGCGGCGAGCGGCAGAAGGTCATGCTCGCCCGTGCGCTGGCGCAGGAGCCGACGCTCCTGCTGCTCGACGAGCCGACCAGCAGCCTCGACATCCGCAACCAGTATCAGGTGCTGCAGATCACGCGCGACCTCTGCCGTGAGCAGGATCTGACGGCGATGATCGTCATCCACGACCTGAACCTTGCCCTGCGCTTTTGCGACCGCTTTTTGCTGCTGCGCGAGGGCGAGGTGTACCGCTACGGCGGCGCGGAGATCTTCGACGCCGACGCGCTGCGCGATGTCTACGGTGTCAGGGGCAGCATCGTGCAGGTGCAGGGTCAGTCGCTCGTACTCATTGAAGATGAAGAAAAGGAGAAACTATCATGACCAATTGGGAAAAATGCGTTGCCTTTCACGGCCACGCCTGCGGCGGCCTGACGATCGGCTACAAGGCCGCGTGCTACGCAGCCGAGCTGCTGGAGCTGGACTTCTCCGGTGATGAGCAGCTTGTGTGCATCGCGGAAAACGACGCCTGCGGCGTCGATGCCATTCAGGCGCTGCTCGGCTGCAGCGTCGGAAAGGGCAACCTGCTGTTTCATATGCGCGGCAAGCAGGCGTTTTCGTTCTACAACCGCACCACGGGCAAGTCCGTGCGTCTGGTGCTGCGCGACCGTCCGGAGGGGATGACGCGCGAGGAGTCGTTCGACTACTTCCAGGCGCAGGAGCCGGCTGACCTGTTCGATGTCAAGCCCGCGACCATCACACTGCCGGAGAAGGCGAAGCTCTTCGACTCCTACCGCTGCGCATGCTGCGGCGAGACGGCCGGCGCCAACTGGATCCGTCTGGTCGACGGGCAGACGCTCTGTCTCGACTGCGCCGGAAGCTACGACCGCTTCGACGTCTGAGAATAACAAAAAGCTCCGGCTTCCAGAACGGAAGCCGGAGTTCAGTTTATCCAAAACCTCGTAGAGTTTCGCCGCCGGAGCGGCGAAAGAAAGTGAGATCATTTTCTTCGGCGACATGTGCGTCGGAGAAAATACTTCTCAGGCTGCAAGTGTGGAATTTGTGCGCCGTGGACGCACAAATTATGCGCGCAGCAGACTGCAGCCTCTTTGTCAAAAAAGTAACACTTTTTGACAGTCTCAGCCGCGCAGCAGCGCGAGCTGATAAAACGCGACGGCGCTCGCCGCGGCGACGTTGAGCGAATCGACCCCGTGCGTCATGGGGATGCGCACGGTGTAATCGCACGCGGCGATCGTGCTGCCGGCCAGCCCGTCGCCCTCCGTGCCGAGCACGATGGCAAGGTGCGGCAAGGTACGCAGGCGCGCATCGTCAATACGCAGCGAATCGTCACGCAGCGCCATGGCCGCCGTGCGGAAGCCGAGCGCGTGCAGCGTCTCCTGCCAGTCGGTGTCCGCGGGCAGGTACGTCCACGGCACCTGAAAGACCGTGCCCATGCTCACGCGCACGGCGCGGCGGTAGAGCGGGTCGCTGCCCGCCGACGTGAGCAGCACGGCGTCGACGCCGAGCGCCGCCGCCGAGCGGAAGATCGCGCCGATGTTCGTCGGGTTCATCACATTTTCCAGCACGGCCACGCGCGCGGCGTTCGCGCACAGCTCTGCTGCGGCGGGCAGCGCCGGGCGGCGCATGGCGCAGAGCATACCGCGCGTGAGGTGAAAGCCCGTCAGCTGCGTGAGCACCTCGAGCTCGGCCGCGTAGACCGGGATATCGTCCGGGCAGCGCGCGAGGATATCAGACGCCTTCCCTTCTATGTGGCGGCGCTCCATCAGAAACGACACCGGCTCACATCCCGCATCGAGCGCGCGGCCGATCACGAGCGGGCTCTCGGCGATGAAAAGCGCATTTTCCGGGTCGGCGCGGTTGACGAGCTGGTTTTCCGTCAGGCGGGCGTACACATCCAGCTCCGGCGCGGAGAAGTCCGTGATGTCATAGATCTTTGCCATAGCTGCATCTCTCTTTTCGATAAGGTCAGTTCATTATACCCGATTTTTCACGCACGCGCCACTGCATTTTTCCCGCCGGTGTATGCGCGCACGCGCACCCGGGCATACTGCCTGTGAGGTGATCGGAATGCAACCAACGCAAAAAGAAGCCGGCCTGCTCAAGGATCTCAAGGATCAGGAGCAGCTGTGCGTGGACAAATACAGCCGCCACGCCGCCAGCGCCAACGACCCGCAGCTCAAAAACCTGTTTGAACAGCTCGCTCAGGTCGAGCAGCAGCATCTCGACGCGATCGCGCAGATGATGCAGGGCACAGTCTGCAAGCCCGCGGACTCCGCGACCGTGCCGGGCACGTTCACAGCCGCGTACAGCAGCGCAGACTCGCCGCAAAAGCAAAACGACTGCTATCTCTGCTCGGACGTGCTCACGATGGAAAAGCACGCCTCGCACCTGTACGACACGTGCGTGTTCGAATTTCGTGACGCCGACGCGCGCAGCGTGCTCAACGACATTCAGGCGCAGGAGCAGCACCACGGCAAGGTCATCTATGACTACATGGCTGCAAACGCCATGTACGCCTGACACCATCCACGCAAAAACGGCGCCCCCGAAGGCTCGGGGGCGTCGCTTTCTGTCTGCGGAGATCACTTGCAGAGCCCGTAGCTCTCAGCCAGCTTCCGGAACGCCGGGAGCGAGCGCTCGATCTGTGAGCGCGCCACGCAGTAGGCAAGGCGCGCATAGCCCGGGCAGCCGAAATCATCGCCCGGCACGAGCAGGATGTCATAGTCCATCGCACGGCGGCAAAACGCGCGCGAATCCGGCTCGGGCGACTTGAGGAAGAGGTAAAACGCGCCGTCCGGCCGCGCGCAGCGATAACCCATGGCCGTGAGCGCACCGTAGATCAGCTCGCGGTTTTCGGCATAGGCCGCGATGTCCGCCGTCTTTCCGAGGCACTCCGCCACGGCAAGCTGGAACAGCGACGAGACGCAGATGTACCCCAATGCGCGCCCCGCACCGAGCACGGCGGCGTGCACGGTGTCGTAGTCGTCCATGGCCGGGTGCAGGGCGAGAAAGCCCACACGCTCACCGGGCAGGGACAGCGTCTTGCTGTAGGAATAGCAGTAGATCGCGTTGGGATAGAGTGCGGGCAGAAACGGCACCTCCACCCCGCCGTAGACCAGCTCGCGGTACGGCTCGTCGGCGATGATGTAGATCGGGTGACCGTAGCGCGTCTGCTTTTCGCGCAGCATGGCGCTCAGTGCCTCGAGCTCCGGACGCGAGATGACGACACCGGAGGGATTGTTCGGGGAGTTGAGGATGAGCAGCGCAGTCTTTTCCGTCACAGCGGCGGAGAGCGCCTCAAGATCGAGCGCGAAGGTATCCGCCTTGCACGGCACAACGCGCACGCTGCCGCCCGCCGCCTCGGCATAGACGGCGTACTCCGGGAAATACGGTGCGAGCACGATGGCCTCGTCCCCCGGGCAGAGGAGCGCGCGCGTCAGGATGGCCAGCGCACTCGACGCGCCGTCGGTCATGTAGATATCCTGCGCGCGGTACGCCTCGCCGAATGTCTGCGTGAGGTAGGCCGCGACCTTTTCACGCACCGACGCCATGCCCGGCGCGGGCGCATAGGCGTGCAGCTGCGTGGGCGGCACGGTATGCAGCAGGTGCTCAACGGCCGCGTGCACACAGTCCGGCGGGTCAATGCTCGGGCTGCCGATGGAAAAGTTATAGACGTTTTCCGCGCCGATCTCGGCCGCGCGGCGCTCGCCGTAGGCCGCGATCTCGCGGATGGAGTTGCCGTTTGCGCCCCAGTCAAGCATTTGTTTCGAGATCATGCGTTTGCCTCCTCCAGATACTGTTTCAGGTACAAGATCGCCTGCCGGTAGCCCTCAAAGCCGAGCCCCATGTACGTTTTCACGCACGCCATGCCGGCGTAGGAGATCTGGCGGAAGGGCTCGCGTGTGCTGACGTCCGACAGGTGCACCTCCACCGCCGGAAGCGCCACGGCCTTGAGCGCATCGAGAATGGCGACGCTCGTGTGCGTGTAAGCTGCGGGGTTGATGACGATGCCGTCCGCCGTGCCGTAGGCTGCCTGGATCGCATCGACGATCGCGCCCTCGTGGTTGGACTGGAACAGCTCGACCTCTACGCCCGCTTCGCGCGCCGCCGCGCGGATGAAATCCTGCAGCGCGGCAAAATCGCGGCTGCCGTAGATGGCGGGCTCACGCAGGCCGAGCAGGTTCAGGTTCGGCCCGTTGATGACGAGAAATTTCATGCCAGCACCTCCAGGATCTGCTGCACCGTCTGCTCCGGTGTGCCGTTGTTGTCGATGACGGCGTCGGCAAAGCGGGCGTACAGCGGCTCACGCTGCGCATAGAGCTCGGCGAGGTCGCTGCGCTGGGAGATGGGTCGCCCGTCCTTCGGCAGCAGCGCAAGGTCGCGCCGCAGCCAGAAGATCGTGCCGTTCTGGTGCAGGAGCGGGTAGTTTTCCGCGCGGCAGACGCTGCCGCCGCCCGTTGCAAGGATCGCGCCCGAGCGCTTGCCGAGCTCGGCGAGCGCGGCCGTCTCCAGCGTGCGGAAGGCGTCCTCGCCGTCGGCGGCGAAAATGTCCGGGATGGGACGCCCCGCCGTCTCGACGACCTGCGCATCGCTGTCGAGCAGCGGCCGGTGCAGCCGCTCGGCGAGCAGCGCCGCGATCGTGCTCTTGCCGCTGCCGGGCATGCCGATGAGGACGATGTTCTCCATCTCCTGCCGCATGCGGCGGTAGATGCGCAGGATCTCGCCGTCGTCAATGGTCGTGCCGGTGAACACCTCGCAGCTGCGCTTTGCCTGCGCCACAAGCATATACAGTCCGCCCGCACACGGGATGCCGAGGCTTTCCGCCTGCAGCAGCAGCGCCGTGCGCGCGGGGTTATACACCACGTCGAGCACGAGCGCGCACTGCGGGAACTGCCGCAGGTCGACGGCAGCCTTGCCGGTGTTCGGATACATACCGACGGGCGTGGTGTTGACGATCACCTGCGCATCGGCGTGGCGCCCGAGATTCGTGTAGTTATCCTCGCCGCTGCGGGAGATGACCGTCACGCGCGCGCCAAGCTGCGCGAGCACGGCCTGAACGGTCGCGGACGCGCCGCCGTTTCCGAGCACAAGCGCCTTCTTCCCGGCAATGTCCACACCGCTGTGACGCACGAGGTATTCAAAGCCGAAGGCGTCGGCATTGTCGCCGTAGAGCGTGCCGTCCGGCCGGCGGACGAGCACGTTCACGCTGCCCAGCTTTTGCGCGATCGGTGAGAGCCCGGTACAATACGGGATGACCGCCTTCTTATACGGGATGGTCACGTTGAGCGCGTCAAAATCGCCGCCGGTCAAAAACGCCGCGAGCGCGTCCGGCGCGACCTCATAGAGCTTGTAGGCATAGTCCGCAAGCTCTGCGTGGATGGCCGGAGAATAACTGTGGCCGAGCTTTTCGCCCAGAAGTCCGCACCGCATCATACCACCTCCTGATAGCTGCCGAGATAGGAAAATTCCTCACACAGGCCCGGCAGTTCGCCCATGAGCTGGCGAAACTGCGGCGAATAGACCGAGGTCTCGAGGTCGAAATAGAACATGAACTCAAAGTCGCGCTCCGGCAGCGGCCGGCTCTCGAGCTTGTTGAGGTTGATGCCGAGCGCGTAAAACCGCGAGAGCACCTTGTAGAGCGAACCCGGCTTGTGCGGCAGCACCATCATCAGGCTCGTGCGGTCGGCGCCGGGATAGATCTCGAGGTCCTTGGCGATGCAGACAAAGCGCGTGTAGTTGTTGCCCTGATCCTGCACGGAGGCGGCGAGGCTCTCCAGCCCATAGAGCCCGATGCAGGCGCGCGAGGCGAGCGCTGCGACGTCCGTGCGCCCCGACTCGGCCACGCGCTTTGCGGCTGCGGCGGTATTCTCGCAGCGCACGACCGTCACGCCCGGCAGGCTCTGCAAAAAGCGGCTGCACTGACTGATGGCCTGCTCGTGGGAGTAGATCTCCCTGATATCCGACAGCTGTGCGCCGGGTTTTGCCAGCAGGCAGTGGTCGATCTTCAGGCGCACGCTGCGCACGATGCGGAAGTTGTGGCGCATCATGAGATCGTACACCGCGTTGACCGAGCCCGCCGTGCTGTTTTCCACCGGGATGACACCGTAGCGGCACAGGCCCTTCTCAATGGCGGAGAACACCGCATCAAACGTCGCACAGTAAAACACGTTCGGCAGTGTGAACAGCCGGTCGCACGCGAGCTGCGAGTACGCGCCCTCCACGCCCTGACAGGCAACGGCGGGGTGCTCCGGAAACAGCGGCGGCGTGTGCGCGATGGCGTGCTCGATCTCGGCTGTCAGCGGACTCGTGATGCCGAGCAGCCGGTTCTGGCAGCTGCGGCTGAGCTCAAAAATGAGCGAATAGAGCGACACCGTGTAATCGCGCAGCGCCTCCGGCGCGCTGTCGGCGATCTGCTGCAGCTTCGCGCGCTCGCGCCCGGCGTCCAGCGCCGGCAGGTTGTGCGCCTTCTTGTAGCCGCCGATCTGCGCCGCGACGTCCATGCGCCGGTAAAACAGCGCGAGCAGCTGGCTGTCAATGTCGTCGATCTGGCGGCGATAGTCACTAAGTTCCATGGTCATGCTCCTCCGTTTGATTTCGTGGCTTCCGCTGCGGGGACGGCGGCCAGTGCGGCCAGATCCGCCCAGAAGCGGGGATAGGATTTGTCGGTACAGGCACGGTCTTGCACCGTGACGGGCGCCGTGCAGCCGCTGGCTGCGGCGGCCGCCGCCATGGCGATGCGGTGGTCATGCTGCGGGTCGACCGTGCCGCCGGTGAGCGCCGGACGTCCGCACACGGTCATGCCGTCTGCGCGCACCGTCACCTGCGCGCCGAGCGCGCGCAGCATGGCGGCCGTGCTCTCGAGCCGGTCGGATTCCTTGAGCCGCAGACGGGCAGCGTTGATGATCTGCGTCTCCCCGTCGGCGAGCGCGGCGACGACGCTCAGCACCGGGATGAGATCCGGGATGGGCGCGGCGTCGATCGTGATGCCGTGCAGCGCGCCGCGCCGGACAGTGACGGCATCCGGCTGCGCGTGCACATCCGCGCCGAAGCGGCGCAAAACCTCCAGCACCGCACGGTCCCCCTGAGACGACGCCGCGGCCAGTCCCGTGACCGTGATGCCCGCGGGTGAGAGCGCACCCATGCACAGGAAAAACGCGGCGTTCGACCAATCGCCCTCCACACGGCACTGTGCCGGGAGCTGCGCCGTCTGCCCGCCGGGGACGGTATACGTCCGCGCATCTTTTTTCAGGCGGATGCCGGACAGACGCAGCGCATCCTCCGTCATGGCGATGTAGCCCGCGGATTCGAGCCCGCCCGTCACGGTGAGGGTGCTCTCCCCCGCCAGACGCGGCAGCGCCATGAGCAGGCCGGAGATGTACTGCGAGGACACGTCGCCCGGCAGTGCATAATCCCCGGGGCGAAGCTGCCCGCCGGCGTGCAGCAGCGCACCGTCGCGCCGGAGGGTCATGCCGTGCGCCGCAAGCACCGCGTCGAGTGGGGCCAGCGGCCGCTGCGGCAGCCGCCCCTGCATGTGAAAGGTCACGTCCGCGCCGAGCGCCCCCGCGACCGGCAGCAGAAAGCGCAGCGTCGAGCCGCTCTCACCGCAGAAGAGATCGGCGTGCTCCGGCATTTCCCCGGCAATGGGGACGATGCGCAGCGTGCCCGCGCCGTCGTCCGTGATGTCCGCACCGAGGGCGCGCAGGCAGCGCACCGTGGCGGCGATGTCGGCCGAGATGCCGTCACACCGCAGCGTCACCGGCTGCGCGCCGAGCGCGGCGCAGATGAGCAGGCGGTGCGCCTGCGATTTTGAAGCCGGGATGCGCACACTGCCCGTGCGCGGCCCGGGACAAACGGTCTGATTCATGCAACGCCTCCGTCCGCGAGCCATGCGGGGATGTCTGCCGCCGGGACCGTCTCGATGCGGCAGCAGCCGATGCGCTCCGGCACGATGAGGTGCAGCACCCCGTCGGCGATCTTTTTGTCCGCGCGCGCGGCATCCGCGAGCGCATCGCGGCAAAAGTCCGTCTCCGTCGGCAGGCCGTACTGCCGCAGGAGCGCAAGGATCTGCGCGCAGGTATCGTCCGTGCAGATGCCGCGTCTGGCGGCGGCGCGCGCGATGATGGCCATGCCGATGGCCACGCCGCAGCCGTGCGGCACGGTGTAGCCGCTGCACGCCTCGACCGCGTGACCGAACGTGTGGCCGAGATTCAGAAGCTGACGGCTGCCGCGGTCAAATTCGTCCGCCGCGACCAGATCGCGCTTCATGCCGACACAGGCCGCGATGACGTGCCCCACCTGCGCACTGACCGGCTGCGCGCGCAGCTCGTCAAAAAACGGCGCGCTGCGCAGCACGGCATACTTGATGACCTCGGCGCAGCCGTTGCGGTATTCCTCCGGCGGGAGGGTCTGCAGCGTGTCCGGGTCGCAGAGCACAAGGCTCGGCTGGTAGAAGCAGCCGACCTGATTTTTTCCGCTGTCCAGATTCACGGCCGTCTTGCCGCCGACGGAGGAGTCCACCGCGGCCAGCAGCGTCGTCGGCACCTGCACGAACGGGATGCCGCGCTGGTACGTCGCGGCGGCAAAGCCCGCGAGGTCGCCGGTCACGCCGCCGCCGAGCGCGACGATGAGGTCACTGCGGCTCAGGCGGTGCGCCGCCAGAAAGTCCAGCAGCGCGGCGTAGGTGGCGAGCGTCTTGCAGTGCTCGCCGCCGGGATAGACAAAGGTCACGACACGAAAGCCCGCGCGCGTGAGCGACGCCTCCAGCCGCGCAGCATACAGCCCCGCCACGGTCTCCCCCGCGACGACGGCCGCCGTGCGCCCGGTGCCGAGCGTGCGCGCGATCTGCGCCCCGGCATCGTCGAGCAGTCCCGGCTGCACCAGCACGTCATATTCGCGCGAGGCGGTCACGTGGATGGTCGTCATCGGCCGTCCACCTCCTCCTTGCGCCGGCGGCCCTCGTCGAGCAGGCGCGTGAGCGCGGGCAGATCATCGCGCTGCATCGCGTCGCGGTACTCGCCCAGATGCGCCATAAATATGTCCAGCTCATGGAGCAGGTTATCCTTGTTTTCCAGAAAGAGCTCCGCCCACATCTCCGGGCTCAGCCACGCGACACGGGTCATGTCCTTGTAGCTCCCGGCGGAAAAACCCTTGTGCTGCGCGGCCGTGGGGCTCTTGATGTAGGCATTCGAGACCACGTGCGCCATCTGGGACGTGAAGGCGATCATCTCATCGTGCGCCTGCGCCGTCGTGAACGAGAAGCGCGCAAAGCCCGCGGGCTTGAGCAGCTGCTTGACGCGGTCAAAGAGCAGCACATCGTCAAAGTCCGGCGGCACGATGACCATCGGCGCGCCGTGAAACAGATCCGCCTTCGCATTCTTAAAGCCGGAAAACTGCGTACCGGCCATCGGGTGGCCGCCGAGGAACGTGACGCCGTATTCCTCCGCGATCGGAAAGCACGCGGCACAGATGGTGCGCTTCGTGCCGCCGCAGTCGACCACCACGGGGTGCGAGCCGATGTGCGCCGCCATGCGGCGGAACCAGTCAACCGTCGCCTCCGGGTAGAGCGCGATGAGCACGAGATCGCACGCAGAGACATTGTCCTGCGTGAGCTCGCCGTCGACCGCGCCGCTCATCATGGCAAAATCGAGCACGCTGCGGCTGCGGTTATACGCGAGCACGGTCGCACCAGCTGCATGATAGGCCTTCGCAAAGGAGCCGCCGATCAGCCCCAGACCAACAATCCCGACCGTCATTTTGCAAGCACCTCACGGACGCTGCGCACCTTGCGCGCAAGGTCGTCGTAGACCTCCGGACGCAGGGACTGCGCCCCGTCGCACAGGGCGTGCATGGGGTCGTTGTGCACCTCGATGATGAGGCCGTCCGCACCGCAGGCGGTCGCGGCGAGCGCCATCGGCTCGACGAGGCGGGCAATGCCGGTCGCATGGCTCGGGTCGACGATGACCGGCAGGTGCGTCAGCTCCTTGAGCATGGGCACGGCCGCGAGGTCGAGCGTATTGCGCGTGTAGTCGTCAAACGTGCGGATGCCGCGCTCGCAGAGGATGACCTGCTCGTTGCCGCCGGCCATGATGTACTCGGCGCTCATGAGCAGCTCCTTGAGCGTGCTGGCCAGGCCGCGCTTGAGCAGGATGGGCTTGCGCAGCTTGCCGAGCTCACGCAGGAGGTCGAAGTTCTGCATATTGCGCGCGCCGACCTGAATGATATCCACATCCTCAAACAGCGGCAGATGCTCCACGCCCATGATCTCGGTCACGATCGGCAGGCCGGTGGCTGCGCGTGCCGTTTTGAGCAGCTCGATGCCGGTGGCCTTGAGCCCCTGAAAATCGTAGGGCGAGGTGCGGGGCTTGAATGCGCCGCCGCGCAGGATGTTCGCGCCGGAGGCCTTGACCGCCTGCGCGACCGCGACGATCTGCTCCTCAGACTCCACGGAGCACGGACCTGCGATCATGACGAAGTTGCCGCCGCCGATCTTCACGTCGCCGACCTCAACGACAGTGTCCTCCGGGTGGAACTTGCGGTTGCAGCACTTGAAGGGCTCGCTCACGCGCTTGACGCTGTCGACGATGCCGAGACTCGCGATCAGATCCATGTCCACGTTGGTCGTGTCGCCGACAAGACCGAGCACGGTCTGATATTCGCCCTCGGAAATGTGGATGACCAGCCCCTGAGCCTTGAGCCAGTCGATGAGCTGCGTGCGCTTTGCCGCTTCCACGCCATGTTTGAGTACGACGATCATGATGATTACCTCCGATACAATGTTGCAGATTTCTTGGATATCAAAAAGAAAATGCGGCACAGGCTCAACCTGTGCCGCATGAAACAAACCCGATATCCGAGCTCTTTTTCGCATCACAAATCAGCCTTACTATTGCAGCATAGTAAAGTAATAAGCGTATGCAAAATAGAAGCTGCGGTTCATATTCATAGCTCCGATCTTGTAAAAATGATCTCGATGGTTTGAGTATAAAAACTTCGCGGCGAAATGTCAACTGCAAATTTATACAAATTCGCACTTTTTTTGCATCGCATCCTTCATCAGATATGCAAAGGCGATGAAAAAGCGCGGGCGGCTGCCGCCGCCCGCGCAGAGGAGATTGCTTTGAAAAGAGGATTTACGCGTTGACCACGTGCTCGACGTAGTTCATGAGGATCATGGCGACCTGCGCGCGCGAGGCACTGCCCTGCGGGTCGAGGATCGTCCGTCCGTCGCGCACGGTGCCGTTGATGAGGCCGGCGGCATTCGCCCAGGAGAGCGCTTCCTCCGCCCAGCCGGACACGCTGCCGGCATCCGGGAACGCCGTGAGGTCGGCGCGCGCGCTGACGTCATAGCCCTTGCTGTGCGCGTAGTTATAGAGGATCTCGGCCGTCTGCTCGCGCGTGACGAAGCCGCTGGGATCGAAGCGGCTGCCGCCGATGCCGGAGACCACTCCGTTTTCCGCAGCCCAGGTGACCGCGTCGGTATACCATGCGCCGTCCGGCACATCCACGAACGTGTTGGGTGCCTTCGGCGCGGGCGCACCCGCGAGGCGCCACAGCACGGACACGAGCATGGCGCGCGTCATGGTGGCATTCGGCGCAAAGGCCGTCGGCGTCATGCCGGCGAAGAGGCCGTTGTTGTAGGCATACGCCGCCGCGCCGTAGTACCACGTGCCGGCGACCACGTCCGTGAACGGGAAGCGCGCGATAGCCGTCACGCCGTTGACCACATCGAAGGCGTAAGTCTGCTGTCCGGCGTCGTAAGCGCCGCCGACGGCGGAGATGCTGCCGTCGTCCGCGAGGCTCCACGCGGTCAGATCGTCCGCCGCGTTCACGGCCACTGCGGCGCGCACACTGCCGGCAGGACAGCTCGCCGCCGCACCGTCAACCAGAACGGAAGCATTGGCAAGCACGGCGCTGCTCGCCTGCGTGCCGAGGGCACGCTGCTGCGCGGCGTTGAGAGAAGCGCCGCTTGCAAGCGAGACGGCGACATCCTTGTGCAGGTCAAGCGCCGCGAGCGCACGCGCATCGAGCGTGACCGTTCCGGACCGGAACTTCACCTGCAGCGCTGCAGCACCCGCATCGCACGCATTGGCGATCGAGCGGCCGGCCAGAACGACCGTACCCACGGCGGGATCGGTGGCATCGACCGTCACGGCCACGCCGGACTGCGCGCCGGTCGCCGCACGGAGCTGGCGGCTGGTCAGGAACACCGTGGCAGTGTCGCCCTGCACATATGCCTGCGTGGTCGCTGCGCTGCTGCCGGTGACGGGCAGGAGGCGCACCTGCGCATTGCTGCCCTCGAGCAGAATGGTCTTGTCGTTGTCATCGGGGCAGTTGTTGTCCACGCTCATGGAGACGACGATCTTCACGAGCAGGTCGTTGAGCTGGCTCTTGAGGTACTTGGTGAACAGGCCCTGGAACTTCGTGAACAGCACGCTGCCGCGGCCGAATGCGTCCTTGGCAACGATGTCAAGCACCTGATCGAGCAGTGCGCCGCTCTTGAGCTGGTCGATGCCGGACTGCACCCACGCGGGGTAGTTGCCGTCATCCTCACCGGCGAGGTTGCAGCGATAGATCCAGTTGGCGAAGTCGAGCAGGTTGTTGCCCTCGGCGATCGGGACGGCCGCCACGTCGTCAATGATCTGGTCGATGTTCGCGATGATCTTTGTGACCGGCCACGTGTCGTTCGGCAGGTATTTGCCGAAGAAGGACTTGATGAAGTCACCCGCGACCGTCTTGAGCATATCGGTCGTGAAGCCGAATTCCCGGGCATACTCGGTCAGGTCGTCGATCACATACGCAACGCCCGTAGCGGGATCGGTATAATGGATGGGGCCGATGTGCGTCTTGGTGCTCACGCTCATGTAGGTGTTGGTCTCACCGCCGACCGTGCTGCGGCGCAGATCGACAAAGCGGACCGGGCACGGATACGTCAGCGCAGAGCCGGTCTCGATGTCATAGAAGGTGTTGCCGGCCTTCGTGGTCATGGCAGCGATGTCGACCGCGTGCATATGGCCGGTGAAGACAACGCTCATGCCTGCATCGGCATACTCCTGCGCAATGCGCTCATAGCCGTTGACAAGGTACATGGGCAGGATGGTGGGCTGCACGTCAAAGTGCGGCACCAGACCGTGGTGCTCCAGACCGATGACAAGGTCGCCGCGTGCCTTCGCGGCAGCGGTCTGCTCGATGACCCACTTTTCCAGGTCGGCGCTGATGGCGCCGCTCGTCTCATGCTCATCGTCACCGTTGGAGGTGTTGTCCGAGCTGTAGCGGCAGGTATCCATGGCGATCACGGTCAGGCCCTCGACCGGCCGCGCAACATAGGACAGGCCGCCGGCCTTGTTGCCCTCGGCCGGAGTGAAGGTCGCGATGACGGTCGGGTCGGAGTAAACAAAGTCATAAATCTGCTTGAAGTCCTCCGGCTCCGTGCGCGTGGCGGGCACGGCCTTGCCGTCGGGGGTGTTGAAGTTCTTGGCATTGTAATTACGGATGTCATGGTTGCCGTTGATGACATAGATCTTCAGGCCCGGAACATCCTGCTGCAGCTGCTGCAGCTGCTTTGCCAGCGCCGCGTGGCACTCCTGCTCGCCGTCCTTGGTCAGGTCGCCGGACACGAGAAGGATGTCGGGCTTGTCCGCACGGACACGCTCGAGCATCTCGTGAAGGACGGATGAACTCTCCTTGAGCAGCTTGCGGTCGCTGTTGAACGCATGCTCAAAGTCCTCCGTGTCTGCGATCATATCCGGCGAGAGATAGTGCAGGTCGGACATGACGGCGATCCTCAGGTTCATGTCCTGCGGCTTTTCCGCCGCAAGCGCCGGAACCGTCAGCGTGAAGACAAGGACTACCGCCAGCAGCAGCGACAGCAGTCTGCTTCCATTGTGCATTTTGGTTTTCATTTCTTCCTCCTGTTAATATAGTCTCCTACATATGCGCGGCGAAGGGTCGCACAACTGTATTCCTTCCCACCGTGTAAAATCTGCAGCCGCCCTTGTGTAAAAACAGCTGTACCACGGCACCTTAACTGTATCATGCCGGAGGCCCGATTGCAACCAAAATACAGCAGCAAATGCGAAAAAGCGCGGGCGGCAGCAGGCGGGACCCGATGCGTTTGGAATGGTTCATCTCTTCCTCCTGTAACATTCAAGATTTTGGCGCTTACAAGCTCACGTTTCTGTTTTACACAGCGCGTGTAAAGTCGAAAACCGCGGCCATGTAAAATTCCCGTGCCGCAAAGCGGTGAAGATTTTACATTCCTGCCTTGACAAGCCGGCGGTTTCGTCCTATCATGAAGTGTAACAAACACGGGGAGCCGCTCGGCTGAGAGTAAGCATCCGCTTAGACCCGCATACCTGATTTGGATAATGCCAACGTAGGGATTCATACTGCCGGACCGCAACAGCAGCACTCTTTACGGGCGCTGCTGTTTTTTACACCCCGAAAGGAGCTTTTGACTATGGAACAGATCCTCAAGACCATGCTGGAGAACGTGCGCGCGAAAACACCGCTCGTGCACAACATCACAAACTACGTCACCGTCAACGACGTCGCAAACGTCCTGCTGGCGGCCGGCGGCTCGCCGATCATGTCCGACGACGCAGACGATGTTGAGGACATCACGAGCATCTGCGGCGGCCTGAACATCAACATCGGCACGCTCAACAAAAACACCATCCCCTCCATGTTCCTCGCCGGCAAGAAGGCCAACGAGCTCGGGCACATCGTCCTGCTCGACCCTGTTGGCGCGGGCGCGAGCCGCCTGCGCACCGACACGGCCAACCGCCTCATGCGCGAGGTACGCTTTGACGCCGTGCGCGGCAACATCTCCGAGATCAAGACCCTCTGCACCGGCAGCGGCACGACCAAGGGTGTGGATGCCGATGCAGTCGACGCCGTGACGGAGGCAAACCTCGACGACGGCGTGGCGCTGGTCAAGGCGTTCGCCAGACAGGCCGGCTGCATCATCGCCGTGACCGGCGCGATCGACCTCGTAAGCGACGGCGAGCGCTGCTGGTGCATCCGCAACGGCCGCCCGGAGATGAGCCGCATCACCGGCACGGGCTGCCAGCTCTCGGCGCTGACGACGGCGTTTCTCGTCGCCAATCCCGGGCACAAGCTCGAAGCCGCGGCTGCCGCCGTGTGCATGATGGGGCTCGCGGGCGAGATCGGCTGGGCGAATATGCAGCCCGGCGACGGCAACAGCACCTACCGCAACCGCATCATCGACGCCATTTTCAACATGACCGGCGACGCGCTGGAGAAAGGAGCCAAGTATGAACTGCGATAATGCTTCCCTGCTGCTCTATGCAGTGACCGACCGCTCGTGGCTGCACGGCCAGACGCTCTACGAGCAGGCCGAGCAGGCGCTGCAGGGCGGCGCAACGTTTTTGCAGCTGCGCGAGAAGGAGCTCGACGAGGCGCACTTCAAGGAAGAGGCCATCGCGCTCAAGGCGCTGTGCAGGCAGTACGGCGTGCCGTTCGTGCTCGACGACAACGTGGCGCTCGCCATCGAAACGGACGCCGACGGCGTGCACGTCGGCCAGAGCGACATGGCAGCCGGAAAAGTGCGCGCGCTCATCGGTCCGGACAAGATCCTCGGCGTGTCGGCGCAGACCGTGGAGGATGCGCTGCTGGCCGAGCGCGAGGGCGCGGACTATCTCGGCGTGGGCGCCGTGTTCCCGACCGGGACAAAGACCGACGCCAACGCCGTGAGCTATGACACCCTGCGCGAGATCTGCGCGGCCGTGTCCATCCCCGTCATTGCCATCGGCGGCATCACGAGAGACAACGTCGCCCGGCTTTCCGGCAGCGGCATCGTCGGCGTCGCCGTCGTGAGCGCGATCTTCGCGCAGCCGGACATCCCCGCCGCCACGCGCGCGCTCAAGACCGCCGTGCGCGCAGCGTTGGAGCTTTGACCCCCTCTGCGCGCAGGCGCAGATACAAATAAAAACAGCGGCAGATCGGGGGCACCACTTTCTGTCGCTCAACAAAATTGATGCTGAAAAGGAGACTGAATATGAAAACAGCATTAACGATCGCCGGAAGCGATTCCAGCGGAGGCGCCGGTATTCAGGCCGATCTGAAAGCCATGACCATGAATGGCGTATTTGCCATGAGTGCGATCACGGCGCTGACCGCCCAGAACACGACCGGCGTACAGGGTATTTTTGAAGTGACCCCGGAGTTTCTCGCCCAGCAGATCGACAGCGTCTTTACCGACATCCGGCCCGACGCGGTGAAGATCGGTATGGTCGCATCCTCCGGCCTCATCGAGGTCATCGCCGAGCGGCTGCAGCACTACGGGGCGAAGAACATCGTCGTCGACCCCGTGATGGTCGCCACGAGCGGCGCGCGCCTCATCTCCGAGGACGCCATCGCCACACTGGAGGCGCGGCTGCTGCCGCTTGCCACCGTGCTCACGCCCAACATCCCGGAGGCAGAGGTGCTCTCAGGACTGTCCATCACCTCCCCCGACGACATGATCGCCGCCGGAAAAGCCATCAGCGAGCGCTACGGCTGTGCCGTGCTGTGCAAGGGCGGACACCGGCTCAACGACGCCAACGACCTCCTGTACCGTGACGGCGGCTATGCGTGGTTCAACGGCAAGCGCATCGACAACCCCAACACCCACGGCACAGGCTGCACGCTCTCGAGCACGATCGCGGCAAACCTCACCAAGGGCTATGACCTCGACACGGCCGTGCAGCGCGCGAAGGCGTATCTCTCCGGCGCGCTGGCCGCCATGCTCAACCTCGGCGCGGGCTCCGGCCCGATGGACCACGCGTTCGACCTCAAGCCCGAATACCGTCAGGAGGCCGAAAGATGAAAAAGACGTCCAGCTTCCAGAACGGCCTCATCTGGTTCGGTGCGGCCGTGTCCATCGCCGAAATCCTCACCGGCACGTATTTCGCGCCCCTCGGCTTCACCAAGGGTCTGATCGCCATCCTGCTCGGCCACGTCATCGGCTGCGCGATGTTTTTCTTCGCGGGCCTCATCGGCGGCCGCACCGGCCTCAGCGCCATGGGCACGGTCGAGCTGAGCTTCGGCCGCATCGGCTGCCTGTTTTTTGCGGCGCTCAACGTGCTGCAGCTCGTCGGCTGGACGTCGATCATGATCTATGACGGCGCACTGGCCACCAACACCGTGCTCGGCATCGGCAAATGGGTGTGGTGTCTGGTCATCGGCGGGCTGATCGTGCTGTGGATCGCCATCGGCATCAAGAACCTCGGCTGGGTCAATAAGATCGCCATGGCTGCGCTGTTCATCCTCTCGATCGTACTGTGCGTGGTGGTATTTCGCGGCGGCACACCCGTCACAACGCCGGACGACAGCCTGAGCTTCGGCGCGGCAGTCGAGCTCGCCGTGGCCATGCCGCTGTCGTGGCTGCCGCTCATCTCCGACTATACGCGCGAGGCCGAAAAGCCCTTTGCCGCCACGCTCTCGAGCACGCTGACCTACGGCGTCGTGAGCTGCTGGATGTATCTCATCGGCATGGGCGCCGCCATCTTCACCGGCGAGGGCGACATCGCGCTCATCATGGTCAAGGCCGGTCTCGGCGTGGCCGCGCTGCTCATCCTCATCCTCTCGACCGTCACGACGACGTTCCTCGATGCGTACAGCGCCGGCATCTCGGCCGAGTCCCTGTCAAAGAAGATCAACGGCAAGTATGCCGCGCTCATCGTGACCGTCATCGGCACGGTCTGCGCCATCTGCTTCCCGATGGACGACATCACGAACTTCCTCTACCTCATCGGCTCGGTGTTCGCGCCGATGATCGCCATCCAGATCACGGACTTTTTCCTGCTGCACCGCGGCGGTGCGCGCGGAAAGCTGGACGTGTGCAACGCCGTCGTCTGGGTGCTGGGCTTCGCGCTCTACCGCGTGCTCATGAATGTGGACATCCCGGTCGGCAACACGCTGCCCGACATGGCCGCAACGATGCTTCTGTGCGTGATCGCGCACAAGCTCGTCCCCGACAAGACCAAGGCTGCCTGAGCCTTTTTGCGAAAATTGCCAAGCCGGAAACGCCCGCACACCGTGCGGGCGTTTTTTGCGTGTCAAACAGAGTTTGACACGCTCAAACGAGACCCACTGCGTTGGGCTCTCGTTTGAAAAGATCGCGGCTCGCTGCAGCGCACGCGCCATGCGCGCACGTTTGCGAGCCGAGCGGTATTTTCTCCGCCGCACATGTCGCCGGAGAAAATGATCTGACTTTCTTTCGCCGCTGCGGCGGCGAAAGGCTACGAGGTCTTTGAAAAGCTGCTGAAAACGCCCGCACAGTGTGCGGGCGTTTTTGCGTCTTGAATTCCTATCAGGGCCGTGTTATTTTAAGGGCAGAAACGAGATTCAGGGAGGCAGCCATATGAAAGATCTCAAACCGACGTGCCGCATCGCCGTCGTGCAGGCGGCGCCGGTGCTGTTTGACAAGACCGCGTGCACGGACAAGGCCGTGCACCTGATCGCGGAGTGCGCGCAGCAGGGTGCGGAGCTGATCGTGTTCCCGGAGCTGTTCATCCCCGGCTACCCCTACGGCATGACCTTCGGCTTCACGGTCGGCGCGCGCAATGAAGATGGCCGAAAGGACTGGCAGCTTTACTGCGACAACTCCATCGTCGTGCCCGGCCCGGAGACGGAGCGCCTCGCCGCGGCGGCAAAGGCCGCGGGCGCATACGTGAGCATCGGTGTATCGGAACGCGACGGCGTGACCGGCACGCTCTATAATTCCAACCTCATCTTCTGCCCGGACGGCACGCTCGCACCCGTGCACCGCAAGCTCAAGCCAACGGGCGCGGAGCGCGTGGTCTGGGGCGACGCCGACCGCGGGTATTTCCCGGTCGTGGACACCCCGTGGGGGCCAATGGGCAGCCTCATCTGCTGGGAGAGCTATATGCCGCTGGCACGCACGGCGCTGTACGAAAAGGGCGTGACGCTCTACATCTCGCCGAACACGAACGACAACCCCGAGTGGCAGGCCACCGTGCAGCACATCGCACTCGAGGGCCGGTGCTATTTTATCAACTGCGACATGGTCTTTCACCGCGCGGATTACCCCGCCGGGCTGCACTGTCCCGAAGAGCTCGCGCGCCTGAGCGATATCCCCTGCCGCGGCGGCAGCTGCATCGTTGATCCCTACGGGCACTATGTCGTGCAGCCGGTGTGGGACCGGGAGGACATCCTCTATGCCGACCTTGATATGCATCTCGTGCCCGCCAGCCGCATGGAGCTCGACGTCTGCGGTCACTATGCGCGTCCGGACGTGCTGCGCCTGACCGTGCAGGACGTATGAAAGGAGCGCGTGTATGAAGCTTGCCATGGCGCAGATGTCCATGACCGGAAGCATGGACGAAAACCTGAAAAAATCTCTCGCCTTCTGCGACGCCGCCGCGGGCAGCGACCTGCTGTTTTTCCCGGAGGTGCAGCTCACGCCGTTTTTCCCGCAGTATGCAGGGCGAAACGCAGATCTTCGTCGCCATGTGCAACCGCGTGGGGCGCGAGGACGGGATGGACTTTGCCGGCGAGTCGCTCATCGTGCACCCGAGCGGCGACGTGATCTGCAAGGCCGACGACCGCGAGCGGCTCATCGTGCAGGAGCTCGACCTCGCCGAGGCGCGGCTCTGGCGCGAGCACAAGCGCCCGTATCTCAGGCAGCGGCGGCCGGAATGCTATCTGTAAACAGCGATCCCCGCACCGGATGAACGGTGCGGGGATCGTTTCTTATTTATACTCCGGGCACTGATAGCGGGGCTTGCCCTGACTCTTGCGCCCGTACTCGATGGCGTTGACCGGACAGCCGCAGATGCAGGCCATGCAGTGCGTGCACGCGCCGTTCCAGTGCGGCTTTCGCTCGGCAATGTCGATGCCGTTGGTAGGGCAGCTCAGCGCGCACTTGCCGCAGCCGATGCACGCGTCCGAGACCGTGAACGGTCCGGATTTGACGAAGAACTTGTAGAAGATGCCGTTCACCGGGTGGGTCTTGAAGCGGTCGATGAGGCTGACCTTCGGCGCAGGAAACGGCTCGCCGCGCTGCACGCAGGCAATGCCCCCGTCGATGGACGGCTGCGCCGCTGCGATGATCTGCGCAGACTCCTCCGCGCCCGGCACATAGAACATGGCGACATAGTTTTCCGGCATGACGACCTGCAGCACGCCCTGGTAATCGAGCCCGATGTCCGCGCACAGCGCTGCGATGCGGCTGCCGGCGTTGCCGATCTCGGTGCCGCAGGTCATGACAAAGTAAGCCTCCCGGCTGCCGGTGAAGCTGCCGCGGCGCAGAAAGTCGGCAAAGATATGCGGGATCTGCCAGCCGTAGGTCGGCGAGACGAACACCCACGGCCGGTCGGAGTGCAGTGCGGCAGGCGTGTCATTTTTGATGTATTCATTCGCGGTGATCAGATCGTCGCCGAGCGCGGCGGCGAAGCGCTGGGCAACATAGCGGCTGTTGCCCGTGCCGGTATAATAGACGACCATGCAGTTTCCCCCAGACGTTTGATTTTGCCCAGTATAGCACATTCGTATGGGAAATTCCAGCCGGACGTTGTGCGCGTGCGCACAGCGTGCTACAATAAAAGCAACACGCGTTTTCAGAGGAGGGGTCTCTTTTGTATTGGTATACCATTGGGCAGACGCTCACACAGCAGGAGCGCGCGCCCGCACCGGAACAGCCCGCCGTCGTGCTGCTGACGTCCGACGAGCTGTCGCACCAGCCGGCGCTGCCCGGTCTGGAGCGGACGCTGCACCACACGCCGCCGGCGCGCGACGCGCGCGTGTGCAAGGCCGAGGTGCGTTCGGACTGCCTGTCCGGCACGCTCATGCTGCCGTATCAGGGCAAGGACGGCAAGCCGCTCGCCTGCGGCTATCTCGTCACGGCGGCGCGCGTCGTGCTCGTGGACGATGAGAACGCGCTGCAGGGGGTGCTGCGCCGCATCGCCCGGGAAAAGCGCTGGACCGACGGCAGTGTCGGCCGGTTCCTCTACGACTTTTTTGAGCAGCTCATCGCCCGCGACCTGCACCGGCTCGAAAAGTTGGAGGATCGCATCGAGGCACTCGAGGACCGGGTACTGGCGGATGAGCTTGACGGTCTTTCCGCACCGATGACCGCACTGCGCAAGGAGACCAGCGCCTGGTTTCGCTACTACTCGCAGCTCGACGACGTGGCCTGTGAGCTGCGTGAGAACGAAAACGGCTTCTTCTCCGACGGCGAGCAGCTGCTGTTTCGCATGTTCGAAGACCGGGTGATCCGTCTGCGCGAGGAATCGCAGCTGCTGCGCGAATCGTGCACGCAGGTGCAGAGCCTCTTCCAGGCGGAGATCGACATCCGGCAAAACCGCATCATGCAGATCCTGACGATCGTGACAACCATTTTCCTGCCGCTGACGCTGCTCGTCGGGTGGTACGGCATGAACTTTGCCGGTATGCCGGAGCTGACGTGGAGGTACGGCTACCCGGTCATCGTCGTCGTGAGCATCGTGATCGTGGGCATCAGCCTGTGGGTGTGCAAGCGAAAGAAATTCTGGTAATACGAAAGACCGGCTGAGACGTTGTCTCAGCCGGTCTTTTTTATTTCCCCGCGCGCTCGGCGAAGTGCTCCGGGTTCTCGATCGACGTCAGCCGCAGCGGGAATGTCTGCTGCCCGAGGTCTGCGTAGGTGATGATCCACTCGCCGGAGTCGATCATCATGGCCATCGACAGCAGGTCGGCGCAGTCGGCCGCGCCCTGCGTGCCCACCGGAACCGCGCCGACGTTCACACCGTCGGCGTCGCCGAAATCGAGCACGCGCACCTCCAGCGTCTTGGCGTCCTTGTCGCGTGAGAGCACCTCCACGCGCAGGTAGGCATAGCCGCCGTCGAGCGGGAGATCGCTCATATCCGGGGCGGGTGTTGCCTCCGCCGTGCCGCCGGATGCGCAGCCCGCGCACAGCAGCGCGAGCGCAAGGACAAAAATCAGGATACGCATATGCTTCATCGCAGTTTTCACCTCAATTCCACCGTAAATATGACTGTGCAGCCGTCGGGGCTCTCGGCGCGGATCGTGCCGTGATGCCCCTCGGTGATGCTGCGCGCAATGGCGAGACCGATGCCGAAGCCGCCGGTCTCACCGCTGCGGGCGGGATCTGCGCGGTAAAAGCGGTCAAAGAGCTGCCCGAGCGCGGCCGTGTCGAGCGTGCCGCACGGGTTTTCCGTGCGGATGACGACACCGTGCCGCCCCTTTTCCAGAGAAAAGACGATGGACGCCTCCGGCGCAGCATACTTGACGGCGTTGTCGAGCAAGATCGACACGAGCTGCCGGATGGCATACTCGTCGCCGCAATAGTGCAGTCCAGGCGTCACGCGCACGTCGAGCGCATGACCGGCAGACGCCGCAAAATCGCGAAACGACTCCGCCGTCTCCGTGAGCGCATCACTGACCGGGAAGTCCGCCATCTGCAGGGGCGAGGTTTCCTCGTCCATGCGCGAGAGCGTGACAAGAGCGTTAACGAGCTGCGTGAGCTTTTCGGTCTGGCTTTCCGCCTTGTCGATCCATTTCTGCTGCCCGACCTCCATCTCCAGCACCTTCAGGCTCGTGGCGATGACGGTGATGGGCGTTTTGAGCTCGTGCGAGGCGTCGGTGATGAACTGCTTTTGCCGCTCGGACGCCTGCACGACCGGCGCGATGGCCCGGCGCGAGCAGAGCACGACGATGCCATACACCAGCACCACGCACACGGCCATCGCCGCCAACGACATCCACGCAAACGTCACGACCGCGTGCATCTGCTGATAGCAGTCGAGAAAGACGGCCATCCAGCGGTCGGTATCTGTGTGCACGACGTAGTATTTATACCCCGCCGTGTAGCCGAAGCCCGCGCCGTGGCGCAGCGCGGCGGTGAGATACTGCGCCGTGTCGTCCTCGGACACGGCGGCGATGTGCGTCAGATCCGCCTGCTCGAGATCGCCGTCACCGTTATAGCGCAGCACGAAGTAGCGCGTGGAGTACGGCGTCTCGGGCGTGAACGGACCGCCGGGCTTCTGCCCGTGCTTGCCGCCATCGGGCGGGAAGTGCGGCACCGTGCCCTGATTGTCGCAGATCATGCGCAGCATCTGCGTCAGCTGCCGGTCGGCGGAGATGTAGTTCGCCGCATTCACCGTCACGCACAGCAGCAGCAAAACGCCCGCAACGGCCAGCGTTGCGATGCGGATGAAGCGTTTGCGCAGCCGTTCAATCATCGCCGGCCTCCAGCACATAGCCAAGCCCGCGGTTGGCGCGGATGGTCACGCACGAGCCGATGCCCTTGAGCTTCTTGCGCAAGTTCGAGATGTGCACCCAGACGACGTTGATCTCCGCGTCGCTGTCCCAGCCCCAGACGCGCTCGAGAATGCGCTCTGCCGAGAGCACGACCTTCGGCGCGCGCAGAAACAGCTCCATGACCTGAAACTCGCGTCCGCTCAGGCGCACGCTCTGCCCCGCGCACGAGAGCATACCCGTGCTGCAATCGAGCGCCGCGTCGCCGAATGTGAGCACCGTCGGGCGGTATTCTCCGCCGCGGCGCAGCATGGCGCGCACGCGGCAGATGAGCTCATCGGGCGCGAAGGGCTTGGGCAGGTAATCGTCCGCTCCGGCGTTGAAGCCCGTGATGCGGTCGTCCTTCTCGGCCTTGGCCGTGAGCATCATGACCGGCGTGCGCACCCCTTCGGCGCGCAGCCGCTCGAGCACCTCGACACCGCTCAGCTTCGGCATCATGACATCGAGAACGATGGCGTCGTAGTCGCCCGTGACGGCGTATTCGTAGGCGTCGAAGCCGTTGCAGACGGTATCGACCGTGAATTGATTTTTCTCAAAAAAGGCGCTCAGCGCCTCGGCGAGGTCGCGCTCGTCCTCTGCGATCAGCAGTCGCATGGTGCATCACCCGGCTTTATTATAGAAGTTTTCTGCCCGGAACGCAAGCGTTTTCACAGTGCCTCGCCCGTCTGCTCGCGCCCACAGGAGATGTTCAGGTTGCCGTTGCGGCAGCGCAGCGCGTCGAAAAAGGCCTTGGGCACCTGCGCGTCGCGCAGCGTGACGCGGTACTGCAGCTCGTAGAGCGTGCCCATGTTGGCGGTCTTGACGCGCTCGAGCGTGTGCGCGGTGGTGTAGGTGTCAAATAGGTCGTCGAACAGCCCGTCGTAGTCGAGGTTTTCCGGAATGGTGATCTTCAACAGACGCTCGTCGGTGCGCCGCGTGCCGAAGTCCAGCCGCGTCAGCAGCAGGAGCATTGCAGCGATGATGACGAAAAACACCGCCGCGAGCGTGACATAGCCCATGCCGGTCGCAAGGCCGAGCGCCATGGCGAGGAAGATCACGCCGATCTCCCGCGCCGTGCCGGGCACGGAGCGAAAGCGCACGAGGCTGAACGCCCCGGCGACGGCGACGCCCGCGCCGACGTTGCCGTTGACGAGCAGGATGACGATCTGCACGATCGCGGGCAGCACCGCGACCGTGACGGCAAAGCCCTGACTGCACTTCGAGCGGTACATACCGAGGAAAGCCGTGGCGATGCCGAGCAGGAGCGACACCACCGTGCAGACGAGGAAAGCCGGGAGCGTGAGCCCGGATGCGAGGATGGAATCAAGCACTGCAAAGCGCCTCCTTTGAAAACGATTCGTTGGGAAGAATGTGGGTCTTATAGCACGCGCCGTACTTGGAAAACGACGTCTGGCGTGCATCGATATCCGTCAGTGCGCGGCTGAGCCACAGCGGGCACGCGCCGGGGAGCTTGAGCTCCATGAGGATCTGCTCCGGCGGCAGCAGCGGCGCGCCATAGTCGCCGCGGCGCAGGTCGAGCGCCGTGGTGCGCCAGCGGATGCCCGTGTCGAACGTGATGCGCACGGCGGGATCGTCCGCGCCGGAAAACGCCGCGCGGTCATAGGCGAGAAACACCTTCGGCCCGGCGTGGTAGGTGTGCTGAAACCATGCGATCTCGCGGCCGATCTGTCCGAGCGGCTGCGCGCTTTGCCCTGTGCGCAGGAATGCTGCCGCGTCCGCGGGAGACGCCGTGATGCGGCGCTTATAGACCACGCCGTCATACTTTTTCTTGATCTCGACAAAGACGCGCCCGCCGTCCGTCGGGACGCCGTAGCTGCGCACGCGCAGCTTTTCCTTATAAACGGGCTTATCGATCGACGAGCGGATGAGCCGCCAGTCGTCCGTATCATAATAGAGGCTGCAGATCGTGTAGCGGCCGTACACGTCGCGCCGGATGTGGGGTGCGATGCGCTCGAGCAGCGCCGCCTGCTGCTGCGGCGTGAGAAAATACTTCTGCTCATAGCGCGCAAAGCTGTACTGTGTGGTATCGGCCATGTCGGTGGCCCCCTTTCTGCCGGCAGGATACCCCCGCCGCCTAAAGAGAACCTAAAGAACATTTCCGTCTTTCCTTTAGGCAGCCTTTAGCTTGCCGCGATATGCTGACGCCAGAAACGAACAAGGAGGCAAACGGCATGAACCCAGCCAGACGCATTTTGGCCGTGCTGCTATGTGCGGCTCTGCTGATCGGTGTACTGTGCGCGTGCGGGAAAACCACCGGCGCCGGCACCGATACCGATACAAATACCGAAAACTCCGTCGCGCAGCAGCTCTACGACGCAGACGTAACCGCGCCGGATCTGACCAACGCGACTGAGATCACCCTCTCCGGGACCGACGACGTGACCGTTACGGACGGCGGCGTGTATGTGCTCACCGGCACGCTCACGGACGGACGCGTGCTCGTCAACGCGCCGGGCGCGGACGTGACACTCGTGCTGCAGAATGCGGATATCACCTGCTCCGACAGCAGCGCGCTCTATATTTATAAGGCAGCGAGCATGCTCCTCTATCTCCCGGACGGCACGGCCAGCACCCTCACCGACGGCAGCAGCTACAACTACAGCGACAGCGTCTCCTCCGCCATCGACGAAGAACCGAACGCCTGCCTGTACGCGAAGAGTGACCTCATCATCGCGGGCGGCGGCACGCTCACCGTGACGGGCAATGCCGGCAACGGCATCACCGGCAAGGACACCCTGAAGATCGAGAACACGGCCGTGTCCGTCACGGCGGCAAACCACGGCATCAACGGCAAGGACTGCCTCGTGCTCAAGCAGACAGATGTGACCGTGACGAGCGGCGGCGACGCACTGCGCGCGACCAATGACAGCGACACGGCGCTCGGCTGCGTCCTCATCGGCGCATCCACGCTCACGCTCACGGCGGGCGAGGACGGCATTCAGGCAGAGACGACGCTCACGCTCTTTGACACTGCCTGCACCGTCACCTCCGGAGGCGGCAGCAGCGCCGCACTCGCCGACGGTGTGAGCGCCAAGGGCATCAAGGCCGGCACGGACATCACCGTCCGCAGCGGCAGCTACACGCTCGACTGCGCAGACGATGCCGTGCACGCAAACGGCAATGTGACCGTCTCCGGCGGCACGTTCACCGTCACGACCGGAGACGACGGCGTGCACGCGGACAACGCCGTCACGATCACGGACGGGACGATCAACATCCCGAAATGCTACGAAGGCATCGAGGGACAGACGATCACCATTTCCGGCGGCACGATCGACATCGTCTCGAGCGACGACGGGCTCAATGCCGCGGGCGGCGCGGATCAGAGCGGCTTCGGCAGCCGCGGGCCGGACCGCTTCGGTGGCAGCTCCGACAGCAGCATCGCGATCTCCGGCGGCACATTGCGCATCGACGCGAGCGGCGACGGCATCGACTCCAACGGAGACCTGACCGTCTCCGGCGGCGAGATCCACGTCTCCGGCCCGACGAGCGACAGCAACAGCGCCCTCGACTATGACGGCTCGGCCACCGTCACGGGCGGCACCGTCATCGCAGCAGGATACAGCGGCATGGCGCAGAACTTCGGCATGGACTCCACGCAGGGCAGCATCCTGCTCACAAGCCGGAGCACCTCGACTGAGACCATCCGCGTCACGGACGCGAGCGGCAGCGTGCTCGCGGAGTTCACACCCGCGAAGGCCTATAACTGCGTCATCGTGAGCACTCCGGCGCTCAAGCAGGGCGGCACGTATACCGTCACCATGGGCGGTGAGAGCACCGACGTCACGCTCAAGAGCCTCATCTACGGCACCGGCGGCATGGGCGGCGGCATGGGCGGTCAGCCCGGCGGCAATATGGGCACGCCCCCCGACGGGAACGGCGGCAGCATGGGCACGCCGCCCGACGGGAACGGCGGCGGCAGCATGGGTACGCCGCCCGACGGAAACAGCGGCAAAGGCGGTCGTCCCGGGCAATAAAATCAGCTTCCTTTCTCCCTCCAAGATAGACAAAGGTGCGCCCCTGCACGAACTGTGCAGGGGCGCACTGGGCGGTTTATGGGACAGCTCTTGTGCTATTCTGAGATCAAAGCACAGGAGTCTTGATTTGAGGAGGGATTTTTATGAAGCATCCGATCGGTTTTTGTGTGCAGCCCAAAGCGCCCGAGGCGGCGTCTCCAACCCCGGCCACGCAGCCGGAGGCGGCGGCCGTGCCGTCGGTCGTGCGCGTGTACTTTCCCGAGCGCGACCGCGCCTACAGCTACTATAACGACCGCTTTGACCTGCACGAGGGCGACGTTGTCTACGTCAGCGGCAAGCTTGCGGGGCTTTTGGGGCGCGTGGCGGCGATAGACTACAATTTCCGCATCCGGCTCGCCGATTATGAGCGCGTGATCGGCGCGGCGGACAGGAACGTGCGCGGCACGTTTTACGTGTTCGGCTCGCATATGCTCACGCTCGATCACGGCGCGCTGCCGTATGCGCAGGTGCGCAGCTGGTTTTTCCCGCCGGAGGCGGACGGGGAGTTTGTCACCGGTCACGGCCCCGGACCGACGTACACGCTGGACTTTCTCGATCAGATGCCCCTGCCGGGCGAGACTGCCGGCAAGGGACACGCCTGCTATGCCGAGGGGCGGGTGGTCTACCTGTCGGTCGACGGCACACAGGGGCACGCCATCGTGCAGGGCAGTACACCGCATGAGCTCACGTTCACCTACACAGGCGGCACGGTCAGCGCGCTCACGTGCACCTGCTATGAGACGGGGCTGTGCAAGCACGGTGCGGCACTGCTGCTGCAGCTGCGCGAGACGGTCGACTTCCTCCGCGAGGAGCACGAGGAGGCGTTTGCTGCGAGCGATCGGTTCGCCGCCGTGAGCAAGCGCATCTTTTCTCACTTCGCGATGGACGGCTCGGCGGATGGGTGCATCACGCTGACATAACGCAAAAGCGCCCGAAGCTGCACGGACACGCAGCTTCGGGCGGCTGATTCCTTTATTGCTCCGCTGCAGACGCCTGCCCGTACACGCGCGTGTGCACGAGCGTCTCCATCGTGCGCAGCTCAGCACTTGTGCATGCGCCGCCGGTCGTGAGCAGGTGCATCGGCAGCAGGCTGCCGCCCGGCACGAGCGCCGGCTGGCAGTAGGGATAGCCGGTGTTGACCGTGAAGCCGTGCCGCTCGTAAAAGCCGATGCGCCGCGCCGCCAGCTCCGTCTCCGGCAGCTCGGCCTCCAGACAGGCACGCTTGCCGCAGCGCGCCAGCATCGCATCAAGCATCTGCCCGCCGATGCCGCCGCTGCGGCAGACGGGGTCGACGGCAAAGTGCTCGAGAAAGACAAAGTCGTCAAAATCCCACGACGCGATGAGCGCCTGCACGCCTCCGTCCGGCGCGCGCAGGATGTCAACACGGTACGCACTGTCGGAAAACAGCGCGCGCTGCCCGGCCGCGCCGCGCCGCTCCGTTGCCGGAAAGCTCTGTGTCAGCAGACGGTAGACCGCGTCGTAGTCCGCCGGCTGCATCCGTTCTATATTCATGTCTCGTCCTCCTGTGTCATCTCGCCGCGCTCCCGGTAGCAGTCGGCGAAGGTGTGCTCCACGCCGCCGGTCTTGTAGCCGACCATGGTGTCAAGGCAGACGGAATGGATGCTGTGGAAAATGCTCTTTTCCACGCCCGGATTCGTCCGCCGCAGCTCGCGCAGCAGCAGCTTGACCTCCTGCCGCTTGGAGCTGCTGCCGTCGCTGCCGTTCGCGGCCGCGCGCTCGGTAAAGCGGCAGGCGCACTGGATGAACTCCAGACCGTTGTGGTGCTGCCAGGCGATGATGTCATCCTCGTGGATGCAGTACATGGGGCGGATGAGCTCCATGCCCGGGAAATTGCGGCTGCGCAGCTTCGGCGGCATGGCCTGCAGCTGCGAGCCGTAGAACATACTCATGACGGTCGTCTCGACCACGTCGCTGAAATGGTGGCCGAGGGCGATCTTGTTGCAGCCGAGCTCGCGCGCCTTGCTGTAGAGATAGCCGCGGCGCATCCGCGCGCAGAGGTAGCACGGTGACTGCCCGGCGGTACTCGTGATCTCGAAAATGTCCGTGGAGAAAATCGTGACCGGGATGTGCAGCAGCGCTGCGTTCTGCTCGATTTTTTGCCGGTTGACGGCGTTGTAGCCGGGGTCCATGACAAGATAGACAAGCTCGAACGGCACGTCGCTGTGGCGCTGCAGCAGCTGCAGGAGCTTTGCCATGAGCATGGAGTCCTTGCCGCCGGAGATGCACGCGGCAATGCGGTCGCCGGGCGCGATGAGGTCATACTGCTTGACGGCCGTGATGAACGGCGTCCAGAGCCTCTTGTGATAGGCCTTCTGGATGCTGCGCTCGATCTGCTGATAGGGTTCGAGTTGTCTGCTCATGTTGATCGCTCCCGCTTGTAAAGAGTGCCCCTCCCTTTTGGGGCTACCCGGTAGGATACCACGTCGGGGCGCGGATGGCAAGCCGCGCTTGCCAAATCCGGCACGCGGCGCTATCATAGAGGCATCTACTTTGTCAGGAGGCAAGTACCATGCCCAAACAGGCACTGATCATGATCGACATGCAGCGCGGCTTTCTCGACAGCGCGTCCCCGCTGTGCATCCCGTCCGCAGAGGCGACCGTTCCCGCGTGCGCGGCGCTCATCGACCGCTGTCACGCAGCCGGCGTCCCGGTCATCTATGCCGTGCGGCATTACCGCAGCGACGGCTCGGATGTGGAAAAACCGCGCGCGGCTGCGTGGGCAGCCGGCGGCAAGCCGCTCTCGGAGGACTGCGCCGCGCACCTGTCGGACGCGTTTCCGGCGGCGTTCACCGTTCTGCCGCAGGACTATGTGCTCGTAAAGCCGCGGTTCTCGGCGTTTTTCCACACCGGGCTCGACCTCATTTTGCGCCGGCTCGGCGTGCAGACCGTCCTGCTCGCCGGCACGACCACGCCCAACTGCATCCGCACGACGTGCTACGACGCCATCTCGCTCGATTATGACGCTGTCGTGCTCTCGGACTGCACATCGTCCGTCACGGATGCCGTGCAGGCGGCGAACCTCGCCGATATGCAGCGCGTGGGCGCCGTCGTCTGTGCAAGCACGGAGCTCTCGCTCGCGGAAAACAGCGACCGGTAAAGCCGGGCGAAAAACAAGATCCCCCTTTGTGCAGGATAACGGCTGCACAAAGGGGGATCTGTTCTGTATCCGGGGCTGCGCTCCCGATCGGTCAGGGCGCAGTCGAGATGCGTGTGATGTTCAGGCCGCGCTCGCCGACCTCCACACTGCCGTCCTCGAGCGAGATGAAGGGCGAAAACGACACCTTCTCCCCGTCGGAGGCCGTGATCTCGACCGTCACGTCCGGAAAAATATCGCTGACGTTGCAGCCGATCACGAACGGGCTCCCGTCCGGCTGCTCATAAAAGATCGAGCTGGTCTGCGTGAGCATATCGTTGCGCAGCAGGCGCACGGTCGCGTTCGGGTCACGCGGGATGATGAGATAAAAATCCCCGTCTGAGACGTGGTGCACCGGCAGCTCCCGGCCGCCGAAATACGTCTGGCGAAAAAAGTCCAGATCCTTCGGCTCCAGATAGTCGAGGTAGGCTGCGGCATAGAGCTGGCCGTCCTCATACGGCAGGGTGCTCAGCGGGTCGGGCGTCGGCGTCGGTGTAACCGCCGCCTCCTGCGTGGGGGTGGGCGTCGCGTCCGGGGCCGGTGCCGCCGTACCGCAGCCGGTCAGCAGTACACAGAGCAGAAGCATCACGAGGATCGATCGCTGTTTCATGGGTCGCCATCCTTTCTGAATCGTGATTGTATGCTTACGTTTCGTGCGCGTGGTCATAGATCTTCTGGATATCCGCCGGCAGATGATCCGGCAGCATGGCGCGCACGCGCGCCTCGTCGCCGTCGCGCATGAGCTGCTCATAGAACCAGCACTTGAAGCGGATCATGTCCAGCGACTTCTGCAGCGATGCGATCTCTGCCTCCACCCGCTCGGCCTGCCGCGCAAAGAGCGCGTGCCGCTGGGGATACGTGTCGCTGCCCTGCGCGCACCACTCCATGAATTGCCGGATCTCCCGGATCTCCAGTCCGGAGCGCTTGAGGCACTCGATCACGCGCAGCGCCTCGAGCTCCTGCTCGCCGAAGCGGCGGGCACCCGATGTGCGCGTCAGGTTCGGGAACAGCCCCTCCTTGTCATAGTACCGCAGCGTGGAGACCGGCAGCTCAAACCGCTCCGACACCTGTCCGATCGTATACATGGGATCACCTCGAAAAAAAATCGCAAAAAGTGCTTGACCTGAAGTCAGCTTCAGGTTGTATGCTCAGGATATCAGATCTCAGCGGCAGTGTCAAGCCGCTCAAAAAGGAGAAGACCGATATGGCCAAAAACATTCTCATCCTCAGCGCAAGCCTGCGCGCGGGCAGCAACTCCGAGACACTGGCAAATGCCTTCGCCGACGGGGCGCGCGCCGCCGGGCACACGGTGGAGGTCGTTTCCCTGCGCGGCAAAAGCATCGCGTTCTGCCGCGGCTGCCTCGCCTGCCAGACGCTGGGCAGGTGCGTGATCGACGACGACGCCGTCGCCATCACGGAAAAGATGCAGCACGCGGATGTGATCGCGTTCGCAACACCCATCTACTACTACGAAATGAGCGGCCAGCTCAAGACCCTGCTCGACCGCGCCAACGCCCTCTTCCCGTCGGACTACGCGTTCCGCGACATTTACCTGCTCGCCTCGGCGACCGAGGACGAGCCGGACACGGACGAGCGCGCCATCCACGGGCTCGAGGGCTGGATCGCGTGCTATGAAAAGTGCCGTCTCGCCGGAACAGTGTTCGCCGGCGGCGTAACAGAGCCGGGCGCCGTCGCCGGCCACCCCGCACTCGAGACCGCCCGCGCCATGGGCGCGGCCATCGCATAAACCCAGCACAGGAGCTCGCTGCGCGCGGCTTTCTGACCGTCGCCTTTGACCCGTCGTACACCGGCGAGAGCGGCGGCACACCGCGCTATGTCGCCTCGCCCGACATCAACACCGAGGACTTTTCCGCCGCGGTCGATTTCCTGTCCGTGCGCGACGATGTGGACCCGGAGCGCATCGGCATCCTCGGCATCTGCGGCTGGGGCGGCATGGCGCTCAACGCCGCCGCCATCGACACGCGCATCAAGGCCACCGTCACATCCACGATGTACGACATGACCCGCGTGACCGCCAACGGCTACTTTGACACCGACGACAATCCGGATGCCCGCTACGCCCTGCGTCAGGCGCTCAACACGCAGCGCACCGCCGACTACAAAGCCGGCACATACCAGCGCGCGGGCGGCGTGGTCGACCCCGTGCCGGCCGACGCTCCGTTTTTCGTCAAGGACTACCACGACTACTACAAGACGCCGCGCGGCTACCACCCGCGCTCGCTCAACTCCACCGGCGGCTGGAACGTCACGTCCCCGCTGTCGCTGCTCAACGCGAAGCTGCTCGCCTATGCCGGCGAGATCCGCAGTGCCGTGCTCATGATCCATGGCGACAAGGCACACTCGTGCTACTTCAGCCGCGACGCCTTCGCCCGGCTGCAGGGCGACAACAAGGAGCTGCTGCTCATCCCCGGCGCCGTACACACCGATCTCTACGACCGAATGGACATCATCCCGTTCGGCCGCATTGAAGTATTCTATCATCAGTATCTGAAATAAGGAGGCACCATCATGGTCAAACAGACTGCGGGCAGAGACGCCCTGAATGATTTTGCACCCAAATTCGCTGAGCTCAACGACGACGTGCTCTTCGGCGAGGTCTGGTCGCGCGAGGGGCAGCTGCCGCTCAAGCTGCGCTCGATCGTCACGATCACGGCGCTCATCAGCAAGGGCATCACGGACAGTTCCCTCACCTACCATCTCACGACCGCAAAGCAAAACGGCGTGACCAAGACCGAAATGGCCGAGATCCTCACGCACCTTGCCTTCTACGCCGGCTGGCCGAACGCCTGGGCCGCTTTCCGGCAGGCGAAGGAGGTCTACGCCGACGACGGCACGGACGCAAACGGCGGCCTCTTCGGCCTCGGTAAGCCGAACACGGCCTATGCGCAGTACTTCACCGGCGAGAGCTTCCTCAACCCGCTGACCGACCCGACGAAGACCGTTTTCCTCGCAAACGTCACCTTCTCCCCCGCCTGCCGCAATAACTGGCACATCCACCACGCGAAGTCCGGCGGCGGCCAGCTGCTGCTGTGCACGGACGGTCTGGGCTGGTATCAGGAGGCGGGCAAGCGCGCACAGGCCCTGCACCCCGGCGACGTGGTGACCATCCCGGCCGGGGTCAAGCACTGGCACGGCGCGCAGAAGGACTGCTGGTTCAGCCACATCGCCATCGAGTGCCCCGGCGAGGAGACGAGCAACGAGTGGTGTGAACCCGTTACGGACGCGGAATACGCAGCGCTCGACGCCGGCTGTGCACAAAACCCGTGAATTCGGGCTTCCCGGCGCATATTTTCTGCATACCGTCACTTGTTCTTCCCCCTACAGCTGTGGTATGATATAGCATCCGCAAAACCCGGAGCGCTTTGCGCTCCGGGTTTTGCCGATTACGATTGCAGAACAGGCGGCTTCCCGCTGTGCGGATCTCTGAGCAGCGGGGGTGCTCGAGGGGGCAAGGCCCGCCTCGATTCCAATCTGCGGCGCAGGCAAGGATTGCTGCGCCGCCCGGAGCGCTTTGCGCTCCGGGTTTTGCCGATATGATGATTAAAATCCGCTGTACGGCCAACACTTGCCGTACCAGACGATTGCTTTTTTGAAAGGGTGATAATATCATGATCCACGGTTTTCTCAAAGCCTGCACCGTCTCGCCCGTGCTGCGCGTGGCCGACTGTGCATTCAACACGCAGCAGACCATCGCCGCCATGCAGCGCGCAGCGGCGGACGGCGCGCAGCTGGCGGTCTTTCCCGAGCTGGGGCTGACCGGCTATACCTGCGGCGACCTGTTTTTCCAGCAGCCACTCCAGCGCGCCGCAGCAAAGGGGCTCGCCGCCGTGCTCGAGGCGAGCGCGGACCTTGACCTCGTGGCCCTCGTGGGACTGCCGGCCGCAGTGGACGGAAAGCTCTACAACTGTGCCGCCGTCGTCTGCCACGGGAAGCTGCTGGGTCTGGTGCCGAAAACATACCTGCCGAACTACGGCGAGTTTTACGAACGGCGGCAATTCAATCCCGCGCCCGCCGGCGTGCGCACGCTGCATTTTGCCGGGCAGGAGGTGCCGTTCGGCACGCAGCTGCTGTTTCGCTGCGCGGAGATGCCGGAGTTTTGCCTCGGCGTCGAGGTGTGCGAGGATCTGTGGGCGCCGCTGCCGCCGAGCACGCACCACGCGCTCGCGGGCGCGACCGTGATCGCGAATCTCTCGGCCAGTGACGAGACCATCGGCAAGGCCGATTACCGCCGCGCGCTCGTGAGCCAGCAGTCGGCGCGGCTGCTGTGCGCGTACCTCTACGCCGACGCCGGGCATGGCGAGTCGACGACCGACATGGTCTTTGCCGCGCATGACCTCATCTGTGAAAACGGTACGCTGCTCTCGGAGGCAAAGCCCTTCGGTGCAGGGTACGCCTGTACGGAGCTCGACCTCGGACGCATGGTCAGCGAGCGCTGCCGCAGCACGACATTCCGGCTCGAAAATACAGGCTATGCAGCGGTCGCGTTTCACCTGCCGCTCAAAGAGGTGCCGCTCACGCGGCACGTCTCGCCGACGCCGTTCGTCCCGGCGGATGATGCCGCACGCGCCGAGCGCTGCGAGCTCATTCTTGCCATGCAGGCGGACGGTCTGGCCAAGCGCATCGCCCATGCGCACGCAAAGACCGCCGTCATCGGCATCTCGGGCGGGCTGGACAGCAGTCTCGCCCTGCTCGTGGCCGTGCGCGCAATGCAGCAGCTCGGCCGTCCGGCAAAGGATGTGCTGGCCGTGACGATGCCGTGCTTCGGCACAACGCACCGCACGCGCTCCAACGCCGAGATCCTCTGTGAGGAGCTGGGCGTGACGTTTCAGGAGATCCCGATCGCGCGCACCGTCCACAGCCACTTTTCCGACATCGGGCAGGACGAAGCCGTGCTTGACGTGACGTATGAAAACTGTCAGGCGCGCGTGCGCACGCTCGAGCTCATGGACCTCGCCAACCGCACGGGCGGGCTCGTCGTCGGCACCGGCGATCTGAGCGAGCTGGCCCTCGGCTGGGCCACCTACAACGGCGACCACATGAGCATGTACGGCGTGAATGCCGACGTGCCGAAAACACTCGTGCGCCACATCGTGCGCTACGCAGCCGACGCGGCGGAAAACGAAGCCCTGCGCGCTGTGCTGCTCGACATTCTCGACACCCCCGTCAGCCCCGAGCTGCTGCCGGCAAAGGAAAACGGTGAGATCGCCCAGCAGACGGAATCGCTCGTCGGCCCCTACGAGCTGCACGATTTTTACCTGTACTACGTGCTGCGCTTCGGCTTCGGCCCGGCAAAGATCTACCGGCTCGCGCGCCACGCGCTTGGCGACCGGTATCCGGACGATGTGCTGCTGCACTGGCTGAAGAATTTCTACCGCCGCTTCTTTGCCCAGCAGTTCAAGCGCAGCTGCCTGCCCGACGGACCGAAGATCGGCTCGGTCACGCTCAGCCCCCGCGGCGACTGGCGCATGCCAAGCGACGCCTGTGCCGCCGTGTGGCAGGCGGAGCTCGACCAGCTGCAATAAGACAAAGCCCCGCACCGCGCCGGTGCGGGGCTTTGCGCACTCAAGAGCACATTCCAATACACTGTTTCTGATTTTAAGGTTTTCATTTATTCCATGGATATGGATCCGGATCCGGAATGGGGTGGCTGCGCTGGTAGCTCTCAAATGTTCTGGAATAGCTGAATCAATCAACGAAAGAAACATATTTCCGTGGTATGTATTCTTCCATGTAATCCACATATCTGTCAAGGCGTTCGTCAGCCGTTCGGAGGTAGGAAGAAGCCTCTATGATGGATCTGTTTGCAGCCGACAGACTTTCCCGCACGCATTGCAGATGATACCCGAGCAAGCAGCAGGATGCCGTAAGCACGACCACCAGCACCGAGAGGGTAAGAATGACCGGTTTCTGCGAGACGCGGCGCGGTTTGTTCTCCTTGACAGGCCGCTCCGGCTGCACGCTCTTGGCGTTTTTGAGCTGGATAATTTCGCCCATTTTGGCTTCTTCCCGGTTTTCTTGCCGCTCTGCCGGTTCTTCTGCAGCAGGGCCGTCTGCCGGAGAAGCAGACTTTGGCTCTTCTCCGGTGTCAGCGGCGCCTGGCAAAGGCGCATGTTTCCTGTCATATGCTTTGCAGCAGGAACGCGCGGCGTAGCAGGCGACGGCGAAAAGCAACACAGTGGGGATCGCTCCGAGGCGAACACCCGCGTAAGCGAGCCCTGTGGTGATCGCGCTGTTTACGAACAGAAAGCCGAGCCAAATCAGGCACTTGATCAACGTGTTTTTGAACGCCATAATGCACCTCCGTTCATAGTTGACTATGACTGTATTTGTTTTACCTCAATAATAATCAGGTGATGTCCATAGGGGGCTCTTCTATGGAACCCGGCATATCACTTGCATTGTAAATGCTATACTATCGTAACGGAACAATCGGCGGTTGAGGTGGCGGAACGGGTGTCTTTTGAGGCAAAATGGCGCCTGCTGGCGAGAGTGGGAGTCCGCTGCTATATTCTGATTTCCAATGTATCGGGTGCGGTAAAAGTAGCCCCGCTGCAAATTCTTCAGTTTCCAGTGGTGCTGCCGCACAAGTTTCAGGACGCGGAAAAGTTCAATTTGCAGTTCCCGGACTTCTCAGAAATCACCGAAACAGCGGACAAGCTGCGCTGGCTTCGCTACCAGAAAGGACTGCGGCAGAGAGACGTTGCAGACTACGCCGGGATAGACCGGAGCACCTATGTCCACTATGAAGAATACGGCAAAGACCTCTATCCGCCAGAGCACATGGAGAAAATCGCGCAGCTTTTTGAAGTGCCGGTCGATACGCTTCTGGATGACTACAATCTATTTCTGAGAAATGGTCAGGGTGAGCAGATCAAGGCGATCCGAACGAAACTGGGACTGACGCAAAAACAATATGCGGACAAGCTGGGCGTCAGCCTTGGAAATCTCAAGCATTGGGAGCAAAACCGTAAGCAGATTTTCAAATCCACATGGGAGAAGTATTTCAAGCAGGGTCTTGAAAGCTGTGAATAATTCCGATAGAATTATTACAGAATCATTCAGGAGATACAGACCCATGATTATCAAATCTTCGACTGCACTGTGCAACGACTACAGCATGATCTCTGATCTGGCGAATGAAAAAGCCGAACAGCGTGAGGAAACCTTGAAGCTGCGCGCAAAGCTGGAGGCAGCAGAGACCGCTCGGCTTTCCCGCGCACCTGCCTACACACTGGTGGAATCCAGAAAACGGTTGGAGGCAATCTATCAGCGTGACTGACCTTGCGCTCAGCGGGAGCTTGAAGCCATCACGCAGCTCTATATAAACCTTGTTGGGCCAAATTCAGCGAGAAACATATGAAAAACGGGCAGACCGGCGTTGAATGCCGGCCTGCCCGTTTGCTATGTATTATTGCTGCGCTTTCAGATGCTTCACGGCTGCGTCCACCAGTTCCAGCTTCTGCTCCGTGGAACAGGGCAGCTTCTGGATGGATTTCAGCGCCTGCTCGGACTGGAACTTCGCCAGCTCCTGCCCAAGCTCCTGCTGCGCCTGCTTTGATTTCGGGAAGATCAGAAATACTTCCATGGCTGCCCTCCTTTCCAGAGCGTTTTCTGCTTCAATCTATGCGTGTGTTCCGGCTGCTATGTAGACAGATAGAACCTGTTTTCTTTATTGTGTTCTCCTGTTCTATAATGAAAATAGTCCTTCTACTAACCAGTTGCTGAATTTTTCCGTGAATTGTTAGTAACTGCCTTAAACATTTTCACTCAGCATTTTTCTGAGCTTCTCTAACGCACTTACTTTGTAATAGTGGACCGTACACCTCTTGACACCAAAAGCCTTTTCAAACTCGTGCTCGGTCATAGGCTCATCTGATAAATACAGATGGGTGATTACTTTCTGCTCAATCTCCGACAAATGGCACATTGCATCGAGCATATTCTCCGTGAGAATGCTGCGAAGGACATCGTCCTCCACATGGCAATCAGGGTCCTCCAGCAAGGCCTCTCCATTTACTTCCCAATCCTCAACGTTAGGAGAAACATTGTAGGAGATCGCCTCGATGCCCAATGCATTCATGGTTTTCTGTAGATAACAGGCTCTGTTGTTTTCACGCTTCCACTCTTTTGCGGTTTGGCTGTCAACTTCCATATAGATGATCGGTTCGCCGGGCTCGCCGCCGGGAATCCTAGCGATATTCTCCTTGCGGGACTTTCCGTCTGCCGTTTCCATAAAACGGGCAAACTCATAGCTGCTCAGCTTTTTCCAGTTGTCCTGACCATCCTTGGCAGGATCCTTCTTGATCCAAAATTCTTTCTTCATGATTCGTAGCTCCTTGTTTTGAAATTTGGTTTGTTGGTTGAAATCCAAATTTCGGAGCTACGGATATCGGCCTATGTAGCAAAGCCAGGCATAAAACATAAAGGGCCTTTCCCAAGCGCGAGCTTTGAGAAAAGACCTTCTAACGCAGTACGAAGCAAAACCGTGCAAAAAAGCGCCGCAGAAATCGGAAAGAGACATCAGGATACAATGATCCTGTAATTTGTCTCAATCCGGCTTCGTACGGCGCTTGGAAGTTTTTCAGCCCTTTACGGGTCCTGCTCCGCTTGCACGATTAGAAATCGTATTGTTTTCAGATATTCAGTTATAAGTTATCTGGTGACGTTCCGCTTGCGGTTATCGAAGCGGATATACCTATGGTGCCGATGCTGCCTTCTGAAGTAGGCCAGGTTGATGGGACCTTCAAACTTACATTTGCGGCATTTCACTTCCGCATGACCGTTTCGGTCAGCGTACACACCAAGGATGCGAAAGCCGCAGATTGGGCAGTTAAGGTTCCTCTTTTCCATGGATTCTACTTCCATGCGTGACAGTTCCAATTTTCGGAGCACCTCGTCGCTGGGTGTACCGAAACGTGCGTCATACTGAATCATATTGATGCCTTCGGGAAAAGAGCGTGGTCAATATATTCTTCGATCGGTCTGCATTCCAGCAGCCTCAGTTCTCTGAGCCGGTTGATAAGTGCCGAATAAGATACGCCAAGCGCATCCGACATGGACTGAAGTCTGATCTTTGTATCCGGCGCAAAGACGCCTTCGGTATAGTAGACGATCGGCTGTCCGTTGTTATACTTTTTCAACGCCCGGCCCACCAGGAAAGGCGACATTAAAACAGCGGCACCCAGTCTGTTGGTCAAGGTTTCGTTGAGAGAAAACATCTTTGCCAGTTCCATACCGGAATGATGTGTTCCTGCTTCATGGGCGTGGATCTGGACGTGACGGCCACGCCCCAGCACATCGACAATCACAAGGCCTACGTTCAGGCCTGGATCCAGTCCATCCGGGACAAGCCCGAGACCCTGATCCGTGCCATCAAGGACGCACAGGCGGCAGCCACCTATATGGACTACAAGGCCGGGCTCATCACCGACAAGGAGTATGAACAGGCCTGCGGGTCCGTGCTGGAGGTGAAGCAGAAGGAACGGGATCGGGAACGCTGATTCGCACAGTTGACGCCGCCGTCCCCTCCGGCTACACTGGAGAAAAAACGGAGGTGCCCGCTATGTTCTTTCGCAAGCGTGACAAAGTTGTCCTGACCCTGACGCCGCAGGAAGCCCGCTATGCCCGCAGCATCCTTCTCCGCTGGCGCAATAAGCTGCTGAATGCCGGAAAGTCTACGGAGGATGTAGAGGAACTGATTCTGAGGCTGGCAAGGTAATTCAGAAGGTGCAAAAGCAACTCGTTATATGCGGAAGGAGCCTTGCAAAAATTTACAAGGCCCCTTCACATCATAACAATTCTGCCATGTAAAGAGGCAGATGAATGATGCCGTCTTTGATCATAACATCTTTGGTGTAGAGAATATAGGAATTGCCAATTACAGATGAGAAGTGCTTTCGAAATTTATCTAAAGAGGAATGGGAGCGATAATTGCCGGATTTAACTTCTACCGGAGCAATCTTTTTCCCTTCGGTAATTAGAAAGTCGATTTCCATGTGGTTTTCCCGGTTCTGGCTGTCGGAACGGGAATAAAAGTACAGGCGCGAACGGCTATGGCGAAGCATCTGTGCAACAATGTTTTCCATCAGCATTCCTTCGTTGATATTAAGTTTATCGAAGAGAATTGCACGATAAAGTTCATTGTCTGTGTATTTTTTATCCTGGAAAGTGTGCGTTACAAGTAATCCGGTATCTGCCATATAACACTTCTGCGTGGCGTTATCAGCACTCAGCGCAAGCCCAACATGAGGATCCGTTGCATTGAAGCAGGTATTTACTATCATGGCTTCGTTCAGCCACACAAATGAATCCTCATAAGTGCGAAAACGAGCCTGCTTTCCGAGAGACGAAAGCTTGTATTTCTTTTCTTTTTTTGAAAGCTGACCCGGAATGCCATCGAATACGGCAAACACTTTATCTTCATATCCCTCTGCAAATTTTGCCACATCCTCACAATACAGCTTCAGAATCCTGCGTTTGGCAACATCGGATGCCTCGAAGTCCTTGCCATTCATGTAAGCAAGAACGGACTGAGGCATCCCCCCAACCAGGATGTATTGGCGAAAGTCATTCATGATCTTCCGGTGAAGTGCTGCGCCAAGGGGTTGCTTTGCTTCAAAACAATGCCGAATCAGTGGATATGTGGCCTCGTCTCCCATTGCCCAGAGAAATTCCTCAAAATCCAGCGGAAACATCTCAATGTGATCCTCTTCCGAAGGAATAATGATATCTTGGACATTCTTTTTCAGCCGAATCAGCGATCCTGTTTCAAGGTAATCAAACCGGCCATCCGCTACAAGATATTTGATAAGCTGGCGTGCTCTCGGATATTGTTGAACTTCATCAAAAATGATCAGCGATTCCCTTCTGTGGAGAGGCGTTGCATAAAAGGCTGCGAGTTTTGCGAAGAATAGATCAAGATCAGAGCTATCGTTGGCGAATAGATCCAGTACGTCTGTGGGAGCTCGTCCAAAATCGATCAGGATATAGCTTTTGTATTCAGCCTTTGCAAACGCTTCGGCAATATAACTTTTGCCGACACGGCGTGCGCCATCGATCATCATGGCAGTTGTTCCGTTGCTGCTACTTTTCCACGCTACGAGTTCATCGTATATTTTTCGTTTCAGCATCTTCTCACTCCTTATGCAGATAGCTTACCCTATTTATATGCCAAGTATAACACGGAGAACACAAAAAAGCAAGTTCGTAGGAGTTTAATTTGCACGAAAAAGCAAGTTCATGAGATGCGGATCCGCACGAAAAAGCAAGTTCATCCTTTGCCCGTTCAAATACAAAAATCAAAGGAGGCAAGCCTATGCTCTATCTCGGTGCGCTGTTTCTGGCCAAGGTGCTGGACAACGCCCTTTCCACTACAAAAACCATACTGATCCAGAGAAGTCGGTGGGTTCTGGCGGGTATCGCCGTGATCCTGTCCGACTTCATTTATTTCTGGATCACCAAGCGTATCGTGTCGGCGGACAGTATGCTGGCACTGCTGGTAGTCGCCATCGCGGGCGGCGTGGGCTGCTCGCTGGCCTGCCTTGTGAGCGATCAGCTCAGCAAGGACAGAACTTATGTGAACGTCATTATGTCGGATAATCTGGTGGCTATGCAGGCCTTCCGGGGTTTCCTGGCGGAGCACCACATCACCAATGTGGCTGCCGACACCTATACGCTGGACTGGAACACCAAAACCATCACCATTACCGCTTATCCCGAAACCAAGGCCGAGAGTCGGCTGATTACCCGCTACATTGCGGAAAGTCCGCTGAAGTTCAAGCGTCTGGTGCAGCCGGGATGAGAGAAAGAGAGGAACAATGACACCTGAAGAACTGAATACTGCCATCTACCACAAGATGGAGGCGGAACAGGACAGCTACCGGGACTGGCTGCTGACCCTTCCGCCGGATGAGATCCTGCAGCACGCTTATGAGTACGCCGTGCGGCAGGATATTTTATTTGCCATGGAGGATCTGGAACTGCAGCCCGAGCAGTGCCAGGCCCTGATGAAATCCCCGTGCCCCGTTGCCGATGTCCTGCGGGATTTTGAAAAGCTGGAGCTGGGCTACATGGAGACCCTTCGGGACTGCATTGAGGGCCGTGCTGATAAGCTGAAATATGGCGCTCTTTTTGAACAGAACAATGACTTCGTCGGTTGGATCTCCATTGACGAAACGAGCATCCACTATCCCGTCATGCAGACGCCGGATAACCCGGATTACTACCTGAAGCACGGCTTTGACAAGGCATACAGCAACTATGGCGTGCCCTACATCGACGAGGGCTGTGCGCCGGGGCTCAGCAACAACATCGTTATCTACGGTCACCATATGAACGACGGCACTATGTTCGCTGACCTCTGCGGCTATGCGGACAGGGGCTTCTATGAGGGGCACAAGACTATCCGCTTTGACACCCTATCCGGCTCCGGCGAATATGAGGTGGTGGCTGCCTTCCGGTTCAACACCAACCGGGACACCTTCCGGTACAACGAGTACACCAACATGAATGAAGCGGAATTTGCCGAATTTCTGGAGAATGTCCGGGCCCGGGCGCTGTACGATACGGACATGGAAGTGGAATACGGCGATACGCTGCTGACTCTCTCCACCTGCGAATACACCTACAGAAACGGCCGTTTTGTGGTGGTGGCAAAGAAGGTGGGCTGATGGCGGAAATCAAGACCCGGGAGAAATCCAAAGGCATCAAGGCACTGGACAAGGCGGTCGTGGCCGGAGAACGGATGAAGCGGGCCTTCGTCCGCTCTAAGGATCAGGCGGAGAACCTGCTGGATGACGGCCAGATCAGCCCCTCTGAATATGCGGAAGACAAGGTCCGTTATATGGCGGAGGATACCGCCCGGGAGGTCGGCCACGAGGCAGGCAAGCTGACTGGCAAGGCAAAAAGTGCCTGCCGATCTCATCGGGAAGCCAAACGCACTGCCGATGCTGCGCAGCAAGATAGGACCCGCATCCGTCATGCCCGGAGCCAGACCATCAAGACTGCCGAGACCCGGCAGCGCACCGTAAAGCAGACGGCAAAGTCCACTGGGCAGGCCACAGTGAAAACGGCCAAGGGCACCGTCAAAACGGCCCAGAAAAGCGCCAAGACCGCTCAGCAGACCTCCAAAGCGGCTATCAAGACGGCGGAGGCCACGGCAAAAGCCACGAAGGCGGCAGCGCAGACCTCCGCCAAGGCGGCCCGCACCACGGCACAGGCCGCAAAAACGGCAGCCCAAACCCTTGTCGCTGCTGCAAAAGCAGCTGCGAAAGCCATCGTGTCCGCCGCCAAGGCCATTGCCGCAGCGGTTAAGGCACTGGTGGCCGCCATCGCCGCAGGCGGCTGGGTGGCGCTGATCGTCATTGTGATCATCTGCCTGATCGCCGCAGTGGTGGCATGCTTCGGCATCTTCTTTTCCAGCGAGGATACCGGCAGCGACAAGCCCATGCGGACGGTGGTGCAGGAGATCAATCAGGAGTATCAGGCGCAGCTGGACGATATCAAAGGCTCTGTAGTCTACGACACGTTGGTGATGTCCGGTTCCCGGGCCGTCTGGCCGGAGGTGTTGTCGGTCTATGCAGTGAAGGTTACCTCCGATCCGGATAACCCGCAGGACGTGGCCACGGTCACACCGGAAAAGGAGCAGATTCTGCGGGATATTTTCTGGGCGATGAACACCATCTCCCACTCCACCACCACGGAAAGCGTGACGACCATCATCGAAAGCGATGACGGCCACGGCAACATTCTGGAGGAGACCGTCACGGAGACCAAGACCACACTGCACATTGTGGTCAGTCACAAAACGGCAACGGAGATGGCAGCGGAATACGGCTTCGGAGAACGGCAGCTGGAGCATCTGGATGCCCTGCTGGAGGAAGGCACCTCCGGAATGTGGGCGGCTGTGCTCTACGGCGTGTACGGTGCAGACGACCAGATCGTGCAGGTGGCGCTGACGCAGGTAGGCAACGTAGGCGGCGAGCCCTATTGGTCATGGTATGGCTTCGGCAGCCGTGTGGAATGGTGTGCCTGCTTTGTTTCCTGGTGCGCCGACTAGTGCGGCTACATCGACACCGGTGTCATTCCCAAATTCGCAGGTTGCGTCAACGGCGTCCAGTGGTTCCGAGACCGTGGCCAATGGGCGGATAACGCCATCGAGCCTGCGCCCGGCATGATTATCTTCTTCGACTGGGACAACAAGGGTCACTCCGGCCCGCAGGACGGGCAGTCCGACCACGTGGGCATTGTCTGGAAGGTCGAGGACGGGATCATCTACACCGTGGAGGGCAACTCCGGCGACAGCTGCCGGGTGAACCAATGCCCGGTGGGATACTATGAGATTCTGGGGTACGGTGTGGTGGCCTATTAACAGCGTAAGACTAGTTATCAAGTTACTCAGCTGTATTATTTGAAATAAGGTGGGTGCTATAGCCGATATACCACCCGTCACATACTAAGACGGAGACGGCAACAGCGGGGGCAACTTTTCCGCCGCGTGCGGGCGTATCCGAAGGGAGTTGATGCAAATGCCTGAAATTAAGATCAAAATCCGGGACAAGCGGGCCGGAGGCACGGGGACCATCATCTGCGGCAACAGCGACTACACGGTGGTGTGGGACCTGGACGAGGAATGGACGCCTTACGACACCAAGACCATGCGGGTGAACCTGGCGGACGGCACCTATCAGGACGTGGTATTTTCCGGCGACACGGCGGCTTTGCCGGTGCTCAGCATGCCGGGGTGGGCGTCCGTGGGCCTGTACGCCGGGGACCTGCACACCAGCCGGGCGGCGGACCTGCGGGTGCTGCCGTCGGTTACCACAGCAGGCGGCGCGCCTGCTGACCCGCCCGAGAGCGTGTACAACCAGCTGATGGAGCTGATCCGTGGCATGGGCGGCGCGTCCGAGGAGGACATTGCCAAGGCCGTGGCTTCGTACCTGACCGAGCATCCGGTAACAGAGACGGACCCGACCGTGCCGGAGTGGGCCAAAGCCGCAAAGAAGCCGACCTACACGGCGGCAGAGGTGGGGGCGTTGTCGGCGGACACGCTGCAGGCGGCCACGGAGGCGGCGCTGGCACAGGCCAAGGCCAGCGGGGCGTTCGATGGCGCAAAGGGCGACCCCGGCGCAAAGGGCGACCCCGGCGCAAAGGGCGACCCCGGCGCAAAGGGTGACCCAGGCGCAAAGGGTGACCCAGGCGCAAAGGGTGACCCCGGCGAAAAAGGTGACCCCGGCACGCCCGGCAAGACCCCAGTCAGAGGCACGGACTACTGGACGGCAGCGGACAAGGCGGAGATAGTCGCTGATGTGCTGGCGGCTCTGCCGGATGGAACGGAGGTGAGCTACTGATGGCAAAGAAGCTCTATGAGGAGGCCAGCGTCCTGGCCATCGCAAACGCCATCCGAGCCAAAAACGGCAGCACGGCCACCTATAAGGTCGCCCAAATGGCCGATGCCGTTTTGGCGATCGCCCCGCTACAGCCTGACGTGGAGGAGTACCCGCAAATGAGCACCACGGTTGCGGCCTATCTGACTGCGGCGGAGGCCGCTTATACGGACGCCAACGGCGGCAGCGTAAGCGTGCTGGACAGCTACACGGGGGCCAGCGGAATCAAGGATGCTCCGCTGGGCAAAGCGCTCACGATGCAGGGGGGAACGCGTTACCAGCAGGATGAGACCACCGGCATCGGGGGAAAGCTCAACAATATCCTGGGAGGAGAATCCGTGATCTACAACGCAGTCCCCGGGCACGTCCTCCGCTACATCGTGAAAGGCAGCGGAGGGGACGTAATCGACAGCGGGCGCGTGAAGCCGACCGGAACAGTTCGCATGATGAAGTTTATCGGCTATGTGAAAAACTGCCGGGACCTCGGTGGATGGGCATGTGACGGAGGCACCGTCAGGTATGGGCGGATGTATCGTTGCGCCGCACCCGGGGCAGCGGAATCCGCAGATGCCAATATCGCCCAAAATGCAAATATCCGCTACCACTTTGATCTGCGGGATAACGCGTCCCTGGAAAGCTCCCCGTTTGGGAGCGAGGTGTATTACAAGCGGTATCCCCTGTCGGCCTATTACAGCGACCTTGTTGACCTGACGAAATCCCATTACGCAGAGATGGCCGCACTTCTGCGGGCGGTGTTCGATGTGGTCATCCACGGGAACGGGGTGATCTATCACTGCTCACTGGGGCGGGACAGAACGGGGACCCTGTCGTTCATCCTGCTTGCGCTGCTTGGCGTTTCCAGAAAGCACGTGGACATGGACTATGAGCTTTCGGGCTTTTCCTCTCTCTCGGATGCCGGAACGCCGCAGAAGCGGACCTCGGCCAACTACACCGGCCTGGCCAATTATTTCGCGTCATTCGGAAAGTCCTCCCTCCGGGATAATGTCGTGAAGTGGGCATTGAAAGCCGGATTGACGATCGACGAGCTGAACGCATACCGTTCAGCAGCCATAAACGGAACGCCAGCCGCGCTGAATGCCTCCGACTACGTTACGCAGTATACTCTGACGCAGCATCTCACGGACTGCACAAGCAATGCTGCGGGGACGGAAATCAGCGAAGGCGCGGCGCTCAGCGTCACGATTACCCCCAATGCCGGGAAGAAGCTCGGCAGCATCTCGGTCACCATGGGCGGCACAGATATCACGGTCACGGCGGTGTCCGGCAGCACCGTCCATATTGCAAGCGTGACCGGGAACGTCGTTATCACGGCTGTGGCGACTGCGGCGTATACAAATCAGATCCCCATTTCGACGGACGCCGGCGGGGCGGTATTCAACGGCGTCGGATACCAGCAGGGATACCGGCTGAGCAGCTCTGGCAACCCGTCCCCGCAAGCATCGACATACATTACCGGATTCATCCCGGTCCATTCCGGGGACAAGGTACGATTTGAGGGGATGAACCTGAAGGAGGGGTCGGCCGCTATCAACGAACAACGCATCGCATTTTATGATGCGAACAAGGCGGTAATCGCAGCCCCGTATTGGAAGGATACGGGAACGAATACCATGTCGGGCGGGTATCTTGCCAGCCTCACGGTTCCGGCCTATTCCGGCAAGACAGTGGCCTTTGCGCGGTTCGGATGCTACTGGATCGATTCGCATTCGATCATTACGGTAAATGAGGAAATCGGGTAAGTCTGACACTTTCAGTTACTCAAAGGTCGTGGACTAGACGGTTTGAAACTCGTTGTCGGAGGCGAATACATAAACAAGAGTATGTCTCACCGGTAAATACCGGCGAGACATGCTCTTGTTCTACACAAATATCAGAATATAAAAGTCAATATATGCTTAGATTATAAACAGATATGGCATCACTCCTTGAGAATCATGCGATAGACTGTACCAGAACCCATAGGCGATAAGGAGAAATATCCCACAGGAAATTGGAATTTTTGTGCCCCGTTCCGTATTTTTCAATAGGGCCCCATAAAATACCCCTTCATAAACATAAAAGTACCAACTGATGCGTTCGATAAAAGTCGGGAAGAAGTATCCCAATGAGACGAGCAAAAGCCCAAAAAGATAAATTATGTACGATATGCGCACGTCGAATTTTTCGGAAGCATGGATGGATGACAGGAATTCCTGATACATTGCACTGTGCGCCATTAACAGCATACACAACATCCATAGTGCAAGCTTTACCGGCACGATCAGCCCTATGTTAATGGAAAGATCAGAAAAATAGCGGCTATATTGGGCCATCTTATTTGAAAGCAGGACAATGATTAACGGAACGCAAAGAATGAAAAGAATGTACAGGAGCTTTTGCTTCTGCTGCAATTCCTTCCACTGAAATGCATTCAGCAGCAGAAGAAGGAAGCCTACGATTGCAGTCTGGTGGAACAATGCGGCGATACAAATGCACAAAATAAAGCGCAGGAACTTTTTCTGCCCCAAATAGCGCGTTCCCCAAAAAACGATTGCCACAGCGACAAATTGCCTTATCCCGTTGAGGGACATGAAGTAGAAAGACATATAATAGAATACGACCATGCATGGAAAGGACGCGATCCCGCGCAGCTCCCAAAATCGTAAAATAATGCAGGCGTGCGTAATCAGCGCCAATAGCCCAAGCAAAAACGATGCATTCGGGATCACGTGCAAAATACCATAGCAGATGTATTTGAAGGACTCCTCCAGACCGTAGGCATAGGAAAACATCCCCTTGTATATGTACGAAAACTTCTCAACATAGCTCGGGGTATCAAGACCTACCGAATAGGCTCGCAGACCGGCAGCCATGGTAAGGGATAGAATGATTACCCATATGAGAAGCTTGCGGTTTCGCTTCTCGGCAAAATAAGAGAATATCCAGCACTCTATCAGTAAGCCGAAATAAACAATATAGGATAGCAGCATCACAGTGTCCCCTTACAATGTAGTGAAGATATTCTTTTCAGAATGACGTGCAGCATTTGACTAAACTCGCGCCAATATAAGAAAATAAGTACGACGAAAATGCAGATCTGCAGCAGCAAAAGACGATTTCCCCAGTATGCGGCGAACATCTGTCCCCAAAGCAGCCCGTAGCTGAGGGGTTCCTTTATGCGTGCGTTCTTCAATTGAATGTGCCGCAGGATCCATATATAACGCATCATCCATACGCAGAAGAAGCCTATAGCCGTGGCGACCGCTGCGCCATAGCTTCCCAAAAGGGGGATCATGCAGAGGTTCAGAAATGTATTAATGCCCGCTCCTATCAGCGCCGTTGAAGATATCAGTCTCGTGCGGTTCAATGCAAGGCACATATTTTCACAGGAAAGCGACATGTAGTTAAATAATGCCGATAAAAGCAGAGGAGGTACGAATTGCCAGGCCGCATAGAATTCTTTGGCAAATAGCAGCCGCGATAACGGAATGTTTATCAGCATCAGGGCGGAGGAACACAGCACCATAGAAAAGCTGATGACCGCATAGCTTTGCCCCAAGAATCCATCCTTATCTGTTGGATCGAAATTTTGCAGCACCGAAACGGAATACGCTTTGGAAATGGTTGCGCCAAGGGTGGAGATAATAGTCGGAACCTTATAGGCCACAGCCAAAAGCCCGGTTGCAGAGACGCCGCAGAAAAAGGAAAGAATATACTTATCCAGCGAATTATTGATCCACCAGGAAAGTGCGCTGACGATCATCGGCAGGCTGAAGACAATGATCCGGCGGGTCAACTCCGGATCATTTATCCGGAAAGAGATGTATCGTCCCAGACGAGCTGCGAGCATCAGATACAGCAGACTCAATACATGCCCGAGAATATTCGCCAGTAAATATCCGTTTACACCCCAACGGAAGATCAGCAGAAACAAAAGATTGCATGACACAGTTATCAGACAAGTAATAACTGAGGCGATCGTGATTTCTTTGACCTTGTCCAGGGCTCTCAAATAATAGTTCACAACATTGCCCAGCGCACCGGTGAGATAGCTTGCAAGAAAAAAGCAATGTAAGCTCCGTTCAGGTCCACAACTCCCAGCATGGTCAGCAAAAATGTTGCAGACGCCAAAAAAACAAAGCCAGCTGATACAATACGCAGGCCAATGGAAAAGACTTTGCGGGGATCATCTTGTCCGGCAACGGAAAAACGCAGAATGGCATCCTGAACTTGCAGAGTCAATATAGGAAGAAGCAGCTGAACGGTTGTCGTGATCAGATCTATCGTTCCGTATTCCAGGGTGGACAGGCACTCTGTATACAGCGGAACCATGAAAAATGAGATGGTTTTTGGGATAAAGCTTGCTAAAAAAAAGAGAAAGACGTTTAGCCAAAGCCCCATAAGGATGTTTTTTGGCAGGGATACGGTGTAACCCCACAATCGGGGTTGCGCCGTTTTCTCTTTTTTCAGGCGGTAAGCCTGTATTCCTGCGGGTTTGCTTTGATTTTAGCCATAAGGCTTTTGATTTCGTCTTCTGTGGGAATGTCAATCAGTCCGATAGCCGTGAAGTAGATGTCTACCTTCACATAGCAGTGACCGCTTGACTTGTCGTTGTTATGAACCTCAATCCTGCGGATCAGAGAGTTCACAAGGGTTGGCGTCAATTCTTCAAAGGATGTACTGCTTCGCAGAACCTTCAATAAGGTTTTCAAGTCAAGGCTCGTCTGTTCAATGCAGGCGAGTTTCTTTTCGCCCTCTGCCACCTTATTGATAAGGGTGCGCTGTTCGTTCTCGTAATTGACCGACATTCTTGCATAGCGTTCGGCAGAGATGTTACCGAGGACTTGATCTTCATAGATACGCTCTATCAGTTTGTCAAGGTCTTGAATACGCCGTTTTCCGCTTTCAATGGCAGTTCTAAGTTTAGAGGTTTCTGTCCGTTTAGATAGGCCAGGCCGGTCTCATCAAACAGATAGAACTGATCGGAAAGCTTCACATAACCCGTAACCGGCTGCCCGGCGGAGAAGAACATCTTCCGGCCGCTGTCCTTATCAGTGGCCCATCCGTTATACTGCAGCTGAGCTGCATTCTCCGTGTGGCCGCAGACGGAGCATTCCAATTCGCCGGTGGTCCGGTCATACACATAAGAGTGCTCGTCGTCTGCACAGACGGGAGCCGTGCGCTTGGTGAACTGATCCAGCACCGTCTGGGTGCCGTCGGTGGCCACGTTATAGGCGGTGACGGTGGCCTGGAAGCGGTCGGCGGTGACGTCCACATAGACGCTGTCGAAGTCCAGGGTGGCCACGTCAAAGTGGAAGTCGGGATTGTTCACGATGGAATAGGACTTGCCGCCGGTGGAGCCGCAGATGTAGTACACCGTGCCGTTTTCGTCCACCTGACCGCCGGTCATGGGGGCGGTGCGGGCATAGCTGTGGTCATTGCCGGAGAAGTAGAAGTCGATGCCGGCTGCATCGCAGGCAGCGGGCAGATACTGCACATAGGTTTCGCCGCCGCCGGTGGGGTTGGTGTAGTAAGCGGGCACATGGGTCACCAGCACCTTCCAGGTGCAGGTGCTCTTGGCCGCATCCTCCACCAGCCACTGGGTGAACTGCTGAAGGGTATCCTTGTCGGAGGTGTGGTTCAGCACGGCAATATACACGTCGCCGCGCTCCACGGAGTACCAGGCGGCGGGCACGCCGAACACGCTCTTGGCGGCGATGGCGTTATTGCCGCCGTCATCAGCCTCGTGGTTGCCGATCACGTGGATCATATCCGTGTTGCGGATGCCGTCCAGAGTGAACAGGGACAGGGCGTCCTCCCACTGGTTATAGTAGCGGACGTTGTCCACCGCGTCGCCCAGCTGGACGCCGAAGGGATACTGCCCGGCCAGATGATTGGCGATGCGTTCCATGCCCTCCAGGGCGGCCTCCTCCTGGATATCGGCCAGCAGGAAGAACCGGGTCTGCTTTTCGGCGGCGGGCACGGTGAAGCTGCGGACCTCCGACCAGACGGAGCCGTCGCCCACCTGGTAATAGTAGGTGGCCCCGGCCTCAAGGCCCGTCAGGGACACCGCGTTGACGCGGTTGATCTGCTTGCTGGAGGAGTAGGAGATCAGGCGGCTTTCGCCCTCCACCTCCGCAGCGCCGGTCATGTCGGCGCTGGCTGAGATCCGGGCCACGGCCCGGGCGGCGCTGTGGACGGGATTGCTCATCCAGGTGACGGTCTTGCCGTCGGCGCTCTGGGACAGGTTATAGATCACATAATAGGGAGCGCCGGTTTCATCCCCCACAGCGTCATAGCTGTACAGGGTGATCTGATAGGAGCAGTTGCCCTCCGCGTCGGCGGCCCGCAGGTTCACGCTGCCCTGGGCGGCCGTCAGGCTGGAGATGTCGATCCGGCCGTTTTCATCGGTAACGCCCAGCAGCACATCGTTGGCGTACACGCTGACGCCGGCGGCCGCTTTGCCGTCCCGGATCACGGTGACGGAGGCGGCGGCTGCGCTGCCCACCACGGCGGTATCCGCCTGGATGCGGTACATGGCCTCAATGGGGCGGTTCGTCACGGGGGTGGTGAAGCCGGTGGCGTACTGGTTCAGGTCGCTGATGTCCAGGCCCTCCGTCTGCTTGCAGCCGTAAGACCCCTTGGTGACCTGCACGTTGACGCTGCTGCCCTCGGTGACGGAGGTGGGGATGCTGACGGAGATCACGGCCAGAGCACCGGCGGTAAACACCTGGTGGTCCACGGCGGTGATGCTCACGGACACAACGCCCGCGTCATAGGACCAGGTGCCGGTGACGCCCTCCGGGAAGGTCACACCGGTGACGGGATAGCTGCGGGAAACGGAGACATTGGCGCTCAGGGAGGTGATGGACGCCGGGTCGCTGCTGCTCAGCGCCAGCTCCCAGGTCTTGCCCACAGTGGGCTGGCCCTGAAGCTCCAGGGACACGCTGGGCACGTCCGTCTGCTCCGCGTCCACGGTAAAGTACCGGGTCTCCCGGGTGACGTTGCCGTAGCCGTCCTTCAGATAGAAGGTGATGGAGTGCAGGCCGTTGCCGAAGTGCATCAGGCCGGAGGTGCTGCCCAGGTTGTCCCGGTCATACGTGCCCCGGTAGGTGCCGTCGAAATAGAAATAGGCGGACTCCACGCCGGTGGCGTAGGGGTCGGTCTCCTCACTGTCGTCATAGGTGACGAAGAAGCGGAGATTGCCGGAATTCAGGACCGCGCCGTCCTCCAGCTCCGTCTTGGTGCCGTCATCGTTGACCAGCTGGATGGAGCTCACCACCGGGGCGGTGACATCCTGGTTGTTGGCGCCGTACACCACGCACAGGTTGTCCAGCAGGATATAGCCCTTCAGCTCGCTCTTGTCCAGCTTCACCCCGTCGGTGGTATACCAGCCGATGCCGCCGGTGGTGACCATGGCCCGGAACAGCATGCCGCTGTTGACCCGGATCTTTGCGCCGGCATAGGAGGTCAGGTCAGCCTCCAGATACTGCCAGCCGGACTTCAGCCCCTCACCGGCGCCGGCGCTGCCGTTGCTGAAGTTGATATAGGCGTTGGTCCAGCTGTTGCCGCCATCAGTACTGGTGGCAATCTGGGCCCGGAGCCAGGGGACGGGAACGCCCTCGGGGATGTAGACCCACACGCCCAGAGCGGTGGGGGTGCCGTCGATGGCCAGGTTGTCGCCCAGACCCAGGCAGGCGCCGTCGGTGCCGTTGATATTCGTCCAGTCATACTCCAGCTTCACGGCGTTGTGGCCGAAGCGGACGATATCGGCATAGGCCTCGTCGGTGTCGGACACCACGGAGCCCTTCACCACGCCGCCGCGTCCCGCGTAGTGATAGGTGGCCACGGCGTTGGCGGCCAGGCCGCTGAAGCTCTCCACGGTGGTGCCGATGGTGGAGTAATCCCAGGGGTCCTCGTCGCCGCCGTCAATAATCATGGTGGGCTCCATGCCGATGTTCACGGTGACGGAGGCCGTCAGGTCGCCCCGCACGGCGGTGACGGTGGGACTGCCGGAATACTTCACATTGTCGGTAACGGTGAACCGGTTGCCGCTGAAGCTTCCGGCGCCGGGGTCGGAGATGCTCCACTGGATATCGTTATCCTGCAGATGGACCGCCTCCGTCTGATAGGTGGCCTTGAAGCCCAGATCGCTGACGTCCTTATAGTTCAGGTTCACCTCGTCAGAGGCAAAGGCCAGCTTGTCCGGGTTCTGGATGTGCAGCACGGCGGAGCCCACCGTCTGACCGCCGCTGACCAGGTTCACCGTCACATCCCCGGTCTTGCCGGAGGAGGTGAACACGGCGCTGGCGCTGCTGCCGGACAGGTCGGTGGCGGTCACCGTGCCCATGGACGCGTCGCTGACGGTGAAAACCGCATCCTCCGGCAGGGCCTTGGCGGCAGCGCCGGAGAAATCCATGGCCTCCGCCGTCAGGGTGACGGAGGAGCCGGGGGTATAGTACTCGTCGTCGGGGGTGACGGCGGCGTGGTCAAACTCGCCGGAGGCCGCCACGGTGGACACCACCAGGATGGTGCCGGACACCACGCGCTCGCTGCCGCCGGCAGGGGTGTTGCGCATGGTCACATCCTGCTCACCCTCCCGCTGGGAGATGTAGGTGGAGGAGCCGCCCTCGTCCAGCTGGATGGCCGCCACGCAGCCCAGGGCCACCATCATCCGGGCCTCCTCGGCCGCGGTATAGCCCACGGAACGGGGGGCCATGGTGCCGTCGGCCTGGAACAGCACCACGGTGCCGTCGGCCTTGATGCCCACACAGGTGCGGGGATAGTAGCCGCTGTTGCCGGACTCGGTGATGACCACCTTACCGTCCCAGACCATGGCCACCAGGGCGTCCACGGCCTCCAGGATCTTCACGGTCTTGCCCTGTCTGGCGCTCTGATCTGCCTCGGCCTGGGCCAGGGTGGTGCCCTCCCGGAACACGTTCACGGAGCCGTCGTCAAAGGCGGCGATGAACGCGCGGCTGGAGCTGTCGTGGTGCACCACGCCGTTCATCACCAGATAGCCGGAGGGCTCGCCGGTGTTGATGTTGAACCAGGAGGCGTTGACGCCGCCCACCACGTTCAGGCCGGACTCTTTTTCATAGACATGGGCCTGGTCCGTGGTGGTTTTCAGGGTCCAGCCCTGCTCCTTGGGGTTGCGGTTGCCGTAACCGGCCACGATCTTGGCCCGGCCTCCGGCGGTGCTGACCTCCATGACGTTGGCCACCGTCTGGGAATTACCCGCATCGTTATTGGTGATAATAACTCGCTCGGAAATGTCGGGTGCAATGGAGTAGTTTTTTACCGACGTGACATGATATCCCGTGCCGTCAATGGTGCTTCCCTTGCCAAGCTCCGCGCTCTGCGGATCCAGGCCGAAAGCCGTCACTGGGAGCAGCGATACCAGCATGCAGAGCGCCAGCAGCGCTGCAGTCACTTTGGTTCGTTTCCTGTGTTGCATGTTTTCCCTTCCTTTTTGTGTGATTTATATGCTCATTGCAGACTGCAAGCATACACTTGTTCAAACAGAGCGCGCTGAAGTTCACCGGACGGCAGGAAATGGACCGCGAACCCCAGCTATGTACCCTGATTTTATATCAGCGAATACTTCTCGTATGATCTTCGATCCGCATGGTTTGCTGTATCTCCAGATACTCCGTATGGGGACGCTCCAGATCGAGAATAGCGACATGTTCTTTGCACTTACGCTCAGCCGGCGGAGAAGGCGTATGCCAATCACCATATAGCTGCGTCAGGAGTGCATCGTAGTGCGACGATATGGGGAAATCGGCGTCCTCAAAGCGCATATAGACCGTATCTTCGATCCAGGCACGAGGGAAAATGTTCTTTTTATATTTTCTGCCGCCAGCCAGAAAGGCCTGTACCATACCCGATCCGGAGCCGCTTCTGCACACGCAGAATTCTTCAAGAGGGCCTCTGGGAAGCAACCGGCAGAACTGCATGAACAGCTTTTTCGCAATACTGTCCGTCTCATAGCCCCGCGCATAGAGCGCCTTCGCGAAGATCGCCCTTGATGCGGCAAACTGCAGCCATCCTGCGGCCGGGTGACCGGACAGATTATCGCAGGGAAAAATATCTATGTAAACGCCCTGATGCATTTGCGGATCCCGCGAGTGATATTTTTCTATACAGGTGGTGTTGTTCCGCCGTAGCTTGGAAAAGGGCATCGGCCAATGCGCGCCGTGCTCCTGCTGTACATAATAAATTTCCGGGTCAAAGTCACCAGCGGCCTCGTCAAAAAAGCGCTGATACTCACTGCGGATCAAAATAACATCAATATCGTCGTCCCACGGAATAAACCCGTGGTGGCGTACAGCGCCCAAAGCAGTTCCCGCAAATAGCTGATATGAAATATGATGCCTTCTGCATACTGCATCGAAATCCTTCAGCATTTCAAGCAGAAGTTCCTGGTGCACAGTCATCTTCTCAAGTTGAACTGCCATTGATCTCCTCTCCGCCGTGGCTCAGAAAATCCGCTGCGCCTTCGGTCATGCCGCCGCGCAAGCGGTGTTCGTTGATGATTGTGTGAATCTGGTTTATATATATTTGGATCGAGGCATCTCCCCAAAAGTATATTGCTGTCAGCCTCCTGTAGCATGCTGTTCCATTTCCGCCTGCTGCAATATACGTGTCTCGACAGAGTCTCCGACGGGCTTGTGCAGGATTTTCCTGTAAATCAACTTCTGAAGGAATGCCGGAGATAAGAAAACGACCGTCTGTGCGCCGCAGGCAACCAGGAAATCCCACGGTGACGAGAAGCCTGATCGAAGCGCGCTCCATCTTGTTTTTATAAATCCCCGGTAGGTTGCATGTGAAGTCCTTCTGTCTGCCGCGTTTTCCTTGATCCTTGCAAACACCAAGTCGTCGTTGATATTTTTGCAGTAGTAGCCCTCGTGCAGGATCCTGACATACAGATCATAGTCTTCGCTGCGGGTCATCGCCTTATAGCCACCGACTTTCAGAACAGCGCTCCTCTTGTACATGACCGTCATATTATTAAACGGCTGCCGTCTCCTTGCGTATTTTTGTATTCCCTCATTATCGCAGGGAACAAGTCTCCGGCTGACAGGCTTTGCCGGGTCCTCCGTGAATTCAAGAATGTTTCCGCCGACTACCGTCAGCCTGTCATCTTCAGCAAACTCCTTCAGCTGCCGTTCGCACCGGTCCAAGACGGAGATATCATCCGAGTCCATTTTTGCGATCAATTCATTTTTGCAATGAGTAAGGCCGATATTCAATGCTGCCCCGGTGCCAATATTCTGCGGAAGGCGGACAAGATGAAGTACGGCAGGATTTTGCGCAAGATGCCGTTCCAAAACCGCATCCAGCTCTGCTGTCAGCGGCCCATCGCATACAATTACAAAGTCGTCCGTTCTGACGGTTTGATCCAGCATGCTTTGAATGGCTGTATCAAGATATACAGGTTCTTCTTTTGCATACACAGACATTAAAACTGAGTACTCCATCCTAATTTTCTCCTCTTGGACCGATATCAACTTTGAAAATACGCAGCAACTTTAAATTACGAAGCCAATGCTTTGCTTGATGAAAAAAACTTCGATTTCGCACATCTGAACGACACGCTGCTGCAATTGAAGCAAAACCTTATCGCATGATACAATTTCTTAACAACATCTACACATCTACAGGACTCAATATAAGTAAATGTGAAGAATAAAACGTTGAAATCCGGAAAGTGTTATGCTACAATATTACCATTATTTCACGATTTACTGGATGCTCCACTAAAAACGGAAAGGAAAGATATTCATGAACAAGAGTGATGCATGCCGCGAGGTAGACATGATCACGCTGATGAGTGCCCTATGGCGCCGCGCGTGGATTATCGCCCTGATCTCGGTGGTACTTGGCGCGATCTGCTTTGCCTGGGCACGCTTTCTGATTACCCCCACTTATGAAGCCAGCGCCCTGATGTACGTCAATAACACACAGGATCCCGGCAAGCCGATCAGCAATTCCGAGCTTTCCGCGGCGCAGAGCCTTGTAGACACCTATATGGTCATCCTCAGCAGCCGCGCCACCCTGGATCAGATCCGTTCAGCCGCGAAGCTGACCTATACAGACAAACAGCTCACCAAAATGATCCGTGCGCAGGCGGTCAACGGAACTGAAGTTTTCGAGATCACTGTTGCCAGCACCGATCCGCAGGAGGCCAGGAATATTGCCAACACGGTCACTCAGGTGCTTCCGGCCCGCATTGCCGACGTAGTGGAGGGCAGCTCTGTGCGGGTCGTGGATTATGCGCAGCTTCCCACCTCAAAGGCAAGCCCCAGCATTCCGCGCTATACGCTGCTGGGTATGCTGACCGGTCTTATTCTCAGTTGCGCGTTCTTTATCCTGCGGGAGCTTTTTGACAATCAGATCCGCAGCGAAGATCAATTGCTTCAGGCGTATCCCCAGATCCCGGTTTTGGCGGTTATCCCTGAGCTTTTGCAGCAAAGCAATGGCCATGACTACGGGTACAGGCAGAAGGAGGGATCCCACCAATGATCTTCAGGAAGGAACAGCCTATTCCGGAGGAAGCTGTCTCTTTAAGGGAACAGCGTGCCATGCAGGGGGACCGGCTCAGCTTTGCCGCCTCCGAGGCGTATAAGCTGCTGCGCACAAATCTGACTTTTGCCCTGCCGGATGAGAAAAAGTGCCGGGTCGTCGGTGTTACAAGCGCTATGCGCGGCGAGGGCAAGAGCACGACGTCCATCAACCTTGCCTATACGCTCGCCGAAACAGGCAAGAAGGTCCTGCTGATCGAGGCGGACATGCGGCGTCCCAATCTGGCGCGCCGTCTGGCGATCGATCCGGCTCCGGGTCTGTCCAATCTGCTGGCAGGTCTGTGTCAGGAACAGGATGTGGTTCAGGATGTCGGACTGCTGGACAGCCTCAAGGTCATTACGTCCGGCGATATCCCGCCCAATCCGTCCGAACTGCTTGGTTCGGAGCGTATGAACGCCGTAACGGCAAACCTGGTGCGAAGCTTTGATTTTGTTATTTTTGACTTGCCGCCGATAAACGCTGTTTCGGACGGCCTGGTTGTCGCCAATCTGATCCAGGGGATGCTCGTTGTCGTCCGGCAGGATTACAGCAACCGTCAGGATCTTTCGGCAACACTGCGCCAGCTGGAGTATCTGCATATCAAGGTGCTGGGCTTTGTTATGACCTGCGCCACGGCTTCCGGCGGCCGTTATGGCCGATATGCGCGCTACAGCCGCTACAAATACGGCTATGGCTACGGAGAGGAGGCACAAGCGGCTCCCGGTCCCTCCCCCAAATCCGATAAGCCCCATATGAGGAAATAAAGCGCCATGATCGACTTCCATTCGCATATTCTGCCAGCCATGGATGACGGAAGCAGGAACATCGAGGAAAGCCTGCAGATGCTGCGTATGCTTCAGGAGCAGGGCGTCGAAAGGGTTATTGCCACGCCGCATTTCTATGCGGATGAAAACCCGCCGGACGTATTTTTGCGCCGCCGCGCGGACGCCTGGGAGCATTTACGGGCACACCACACGCAGGGACTTCCTCATGTGCTTTTGGGTGCTGAGGTCCACTACTTTCAGGGGATCAGCCGCACAGCACAGGTCCGGCAGCTATGCATACAAGATACCGGTGTTCTTTTGCTGGAAATGCCTTTCAGCGGCTGGTCCTCCCGCACGGTAGAGGATCTCGCTGCGCTGGCTCAGCAGCAGGAGATGACGGTCGTGCTGGCGCATGTGGAGCGATATCTCCCCGACCAGCCCCGCGCCCTGTGGCCTAAGCTGCGGCGAATGGGCATTCTGTTCCAATGCAACGCGTCGTTCTTCCTTGACTGGCGCACGAAGCACAGGGCCGTAAAGATGCTGCGGAACCGGGAAATAGATATCCTGGGCTCGGACTGCCACGGTGTGTCCTATCGTCCGCCTCGCCTGGACGAGGCTGCGAAGTTCATTTGCCGGCATGCAGGGAATGAAGCTTTATCGCGGCTGGAGGACTGTTCCCGGAAGCTTATAGGTACGGACCGATAAATGTCAAATTCCCTGCTCTTTGAAAGCTGAACTGCACCCCATTTGTTAGATAGTATGATATACCGTCTAACAAATGGGGTGCAGTTCAAGTGGCATGGCCCTTTCATTGGAGAACTATTTTCTTCTGGCCGAACTGAACGGAAAAACTGTCCGGATTGCAAAGCTGTCCAAGGCCTGCCGGGAGCGGCTGGATCGTCTGCGGTCAAATGGATACACGCCGTGCTCGGCCGAAGTTCGCTTTGTTGTGTCGTGGAAAAAAGAAGACACAGATGAAGAGATCCCGGTGATCCTATCCGACATCCATCTGCAAAAGGACACCGCCGCACAATAAGTGCCGCGGTATTTCAAAAGGAGAACACTCATGAAAGCCCTGACCTACATAGAACACAACCATTTTGCGCTGCTGGACAAGCCGGAGCCGGAGATCATCGATCCCCGGGATGCCGTCGTGCGGGTGACGCTGGGCTCTATCTGCACCAGCGACCTGCACATCAAGCACGGTTCCGTACCCCGTGCCGTGCCCGGTATCACCGTCGGCCACGAGATGGTGGGTGTGGTGGAATCCGTCGGTGCAGCGGTCAAAACCGTGCGCCCCGGCGACCGGGTAACGGTGAATGTGGAGACCTTCTGCGGCGAATGCTATTTCTGCCAGCATGACTGGGTAAACAACTGCACCGACCCAGACGGCGGCTGGGCGCTGGGCTGCCGCATCAACGGCGGACAGGCGGAGCTTGTCCGGGTGCCCTATGCCGATCAGGGACTCAACAAGATTCCCGACAGCGTCACCAATGAGCAGGCGCTGTTTGTGGGCGATATTCTTGCCACCGGCTTCTGGGCCGCGAAGATTTCGGAGATCAAAAGTGAGGACACCGTCCTCATCATCGGCGCAGGCCCCACAGGCATCTGCACGCTGCTGTGCGCAGCACTGAAAGAGCCAAAGCGCATCATCGTCTGCGAGAAAGATCCGGCACGACTTACCTTTGTCCGGGAGCACTATCCGAAAGTGCTGACCTGCACACCGGAGGAATGCGAGGGCTTTGTGCTCTTAAATAGCGACCACGGCGGCGCTGATGTGGTGCTGGAGGTGGCAGGCGGCAAGGATACCTTCCGGCTTGCATGGCGCTGCGCCCGTCCCAACGCCATTGTAACGGTAGTTGCCCTCTACGACGAGGCACAGACGCTGCCGCTGCCGGAGATGTACGGCAAGAATCTGACCTTCAAGACCGGCGGCGTGGACGGCTGCGACTGCGCGGAAATTCTGCGCCTAATCGAGCAGGGCAAGCTGGACACCACGCCGCTCATCACCCATCGCTTTCCTCTGAGCGAAATCGAAGAAGCCTACCGCATCTTTGAAAACCGGTTGGACGGGGTCATCAAGGTGGCCATCACGGCAGATAAACCGCAAAAATTCGGCAGGCAATAATAAATGCTTGCCGTTCTAAAAGAAGAACATCCAAATTTTCCTGAGGGGACGGTGCTGTGATATGAAGGATCAGCAGAAAAAAGACGTGGCGATTCGCAGTTCAGCAGCTGAGTATTTGACTTTTGTGGCCTCCACCGGTGAGAGCGACGCCAGCTATGAAATGCGGTATGAGGACGAGAATATCTGGCTGACACAGAAGATGATGGCGGCACTGTATGATGTGACAAAGCAGACGATCTCTCAGCATATCAACCGAATTTACGCAGATGGTGAGCTTACGCCGGAAGCAACTGTCAAGAAATACTTGACAGTTCAAACCGAGGGGAATCGTCAGGTCTGCCGCAGTCAAGACCACTATAATCTCCAAATGATCATCGCCGTTGGCTTCAAGATAAACAACCAGCGTGCAGTGCAGTTCCGCAAGTGGGCCGGACAGATCGTCAAGGACCATACCATTCAGGGCTGGACTATGGATGTGGAGCGCCTCAAAAAGGGTCATATGTTCACGGACGAGTACTTTGAGCGGCAGCTGCAGCAGATCCGCGAGATTCGACTGTCGGAGCGAAAATTCTATCAGAAGGTCACCGACCTGTATGCCACGGCGTTTGACTACGATAAGGACGCCAAGACGACCCGGCAGTTCTTCCGGACCGTGCAGAACAAAATGCACTTTGCCGTTCACCGCCACACAGCAGCGGAACTGATCGTGGAACGGGCGGATGCCAGCAAAGAGCATATGGGACTGACCACTTGGGAGAATGCGCCAGAAGGGAAAATCCTGAAAGCGGATGTGACCGTCGCCAAAAACTACCTCAGTACAGAGGAAATGCGCTATCTGGAGCGCATTGTGTCGCTGTATCTGGACTATGCCGAGCTGCAGGCCGAGCGTAAGATCCCCATGAGTATGGAGGACTGGGCGAAGCGGCTGGACGGCTTCCTCGAGTTTAACGGGAACCAGCTGCTGACCAGACCCGGGAAAATCAGTGCGGAGCAGGCAAAGCTCCACGCGGAAACGGAATATGAAAAATACCGCATCATTCAGGACCGCCTGTATGAAAGCGACTTTGACCGTTTTCTCCTGCTGGAGCAGGAAGTGAACCGGAATGACCAATAAGAGCAGGATGCGGCCACCCAAATTTAAGATAACAGCGGAGGAAACCGAAGGAGAAAACCATGCGTTCCATGAGACCTGACCCGGAGATCCGGGTACAAGAAATCACCATTCCTGCAGGCCGACGCCGGATCCCGGCGCTGGTGCTGTCGCCGACGACTGTCCCGGTGCGGGCCACCGGTGTGCTGTGGCTCCACGGCGGCGGGTACATTCTCGGCATGAAGGAAATGGTGCATATGTCCCGGGCGGTCGATCTGGTGAAAAAGTTCGGGGCGGTGGTAGTGTCGCCGGGGTATCGGCTGGCCTTTGCTGCGCCATATCCTGCTGTGCTGGACGATTGCCATGCGGCGCTAGTGTAAATGAAGTCCCACGCTGCCGAGTTGGGCATCCGTGCTGACCAAATCATGGTGGGCGGCGAGAGCGCAGGCGGCGGGCTGTGCGCCGCCCTGTGCATCAAGGCCCGAGACACCGGTGTGGTGAACGTCGCCTTCCAGATGCCCCTTTACCCCATGCTGGACGACCGGGACACGGAAACCTCCCGGGACAACCACGGCAAGGTGTGGAATACCCGGCGCAACCATTTTGGCTGGCACTGTTATCTGCGGGGGCAGAAGCTGGACGGCCTGTCGCCCTATGCCGCTCCCGCCCGTCTGACGGATTTTTCCGGCCTGCCGCCTGCCTACACCTTCGTAGGGGATGGAGAGCCGTTTTATGCCGAAACGGTGCGGTATATCGAGAACCTGAAGAAATGCGGGATTCCCGCCAGCGTGGACGTATACCACTCCGATATGCACGCCTTTGACATGATGCAGCCGGATACACCCCTGAGCCGGGAAGCCGCCCGGCGGTTCAACGAACAGTTCACCTATGCCCAGGCGCATTATTTTGCGGCGCAGGGATGAGCGCAATGTGAAGAGACATCGACAGATCGGAATTTACGGAGTTGATGAAATGATTAGGAAATATGTTGACGGTGATATAGATGCAGTGATGCAAATATGGTTAAATATGAATATTCAGGCACATAGTTTTATATCTCCAGATTATTGGCAGAGCAATTTTGATACAGTAAAAGGAATGATGCCCCTTGCGGAAGTGTATGTATATGAAGATGATTGCACAAAGCAGATAGGCAGATTCATCGGAATGAACGATAACTACATTGAAGGAATTTTCGTGAAAAAAGCAGTACAATCAAAAGGAATCGGAAAGCAACTGTTAAATTACACTAAAGAAGGCAAATCTACACTAAGATTAAGCGTTTATCAGAAGAACAAGAAAGCTATTCGATTTTATCTGCGAGAAGAATTTGCCATTCAATCCGAAAACATAGATAACAATACGGACGAAAAAGAATTTGTAATGGTATGGAATCGGTAACTTCCGGTTTGTCGTACCAACTGAGAAATGAGGCAGAAACCACCCGAACCGATCAAGGAGTAACACCATGGATATCGACGCAAAATTGAGACCGCTGTACCTTCTGCAGATCCTGCAGGAATGCACGGATGAGGACAACTATCTGACCACCGCCCAGTTGGCCAGCATTCTGAAGCAGCGCTCTGGCAGGCATCTATAAGGCCCGGGATCTGAAGCGCAATGTGGTTGTGGACGGCCGGGGAAAGCTGGAAAACAAGCAGATTTTCTACATCATCGACACCATCAACGAAGCCATCAACCGGCATAAGAAAATCCGCTTCCGGAAGATTGAATACAACGTGAAGAAGGAGCGTGTGCTTCATCACGGCGGAGAGAAATACACCTTCAGCCCCTACTCCCTGGTCTGGGACGGCGACAACTACTATGTGGTGGGCTATTCGGACAAGTACGAGAACATCGGCAGCCACCGGGTAGACCGCATTGCGGAGCAGCCGGAGATTCTCGACGAGCCTGCGGTGCCGCCCAAGGCCGGTTTCTCCGTCGAAAAGTATGTGAAAACCACCTTCCGGATGTACAACGCTCCTCGCAAAGAGGTGGAGCTGCTCTGCGACAACGGCGTGATGGATGCGATCATCGACCAATTCGGGCCGGATGTCCACACCTACGCCGGAGACCTGCAGAATTTCCGGGTCATTGAGGAAGTTGCCGTTGGCAAGGTGTTCTTCAACTGGATCTTTGGTTTCGAGGGCAAGGTGCGCATCAAAGCTCCGGCGGACGTAAAAGAGCAGTACCGGCAGATGGTGGAGAATGCGGCGAAGGTTCTTTGACGTATAGGAGGTTTCCCATGACAGAAGAAAAAAACAAGCCCCACTGCCGGTGGTGCAATCTGGCTAACCCCCTCTATGTCCGCTATCACGATGAGGAGTGGGGCGTTCCGTGCCACGATGACCACGCCCTGTATGAGCTGCTGATTCTGGAAACCTTTCAGGCGGGGCTGAGCTGGGAGACGGTGCTGAACAAGCGGGCGCGGTTCCGGGAGGTCTACGACGGCTTTGACCTGGACAAGGTCTGCGCTTACGGCGAGGAAAAGATTGCCCGGCTGCTCTCTGACGAGGGCATCATCCGCAACCGGCTGAAAATCCGGGCCAGTGTCAAAAACAGCCGTATCTTCCGGGACATTCAGGAAGAATACGGCAGCTTTGATAAGTATATCTGGAGCTGGACAGGCGGGAAAATCATCTACGAAAATGACCCCGCCGTTACCACCAGCCCGCTGTCCGACGCCATTTCTAAGGACCTGAAAAAGCGGGGCATGGCCTTCGTGGGCTCCACCATCATCTACGCCTATTTGCAGGCCATCGGCGTCATCAACGCCCACAGCGACGACTGCTGGCTGCATGGCGGGAATGGCTAAACAGTTCGAAGAAAATAATTATGCCCCATTATACCCTTGATTTCGCGGGTATAATGGGGCATAATTCTACATAGAATAGTATCTCGCAGGAGGTGCGCTATGGAGTTATCTGAGATGCAGGCACGTGCGGCGGAGCTGGAACAGCTGATTGCTGATCTGCCAGCCGGTTCCATTACGAAGAAAACCGTCAACGGCAAGGAATATTTCTACCACCGCTGGACAGAGGACAAGAAGCGGCGGGAGAAGTATATTCCGGCGGATGAACTGGAGGATTTTCGCGCTCAAATCGAGCAAAGAAAAGCTCAGGAACGGGAGCTGAAAGCGCTGAAGAAGCAGCTGCCCAAGGGAAAATCTGTGGATACCTCCGCATTTACGACCAATGTCCGCACTGGCGAGGCGCTGCGCTCCTTTGCATCGCCTGTTCGGGCCTATCGCAAGCGCGAGTGCTTCCGACAGCTGCACGACTACATTTATGGCGGGCAGCAGGACAAGGTGCTTATCCTCTACGGCCTGCGCCGGACAGGAAAAACCACCATGATCCGCCAGATTTTTGCGGAGATGAGCGGCGCAGAGCTTGCCAAGGCAGCGTTCATTCAGATCACTGCAAAAGACACACTGGCAGATGTGAACCGCGACCTCAAGGCATTGGAAGCGCAGGGCTTTCGCTATGTGTTCCTCGACGAGGTGACGCTGATGGAGGATTTCATCGAGGGCGCAGCGCTGTTTTCTGATGTGTTTGCGGCCTGCGGCATGAAGATCGTGCTCTCCGGCAAGGACTCGCTGGGCTTCCTCTTTACCGAGGACGAGCAGCTCTACGGACGCTGCATCCTGCTGCACACCACGTTCATCCCTTACCGCGAGTTTGAATCCGTTCTCGGCATCCATGGCATCGACGAGTATATCCGCTACGGCGGCACCATGAGTCTCGGCGGCATCCACTACAACGAGACTTCCACCTTTGCCAGTAGGGAAAGCGCCGATGAGTATGTGGACACGGCCATTGCCCGCAACATCCAGCACTCCCTGCGCTGCTATCAGTACGAGGGGCATTTCCGGCATCTGTGGGACCTGTACGACAAAAATGAACTGACCAGCGCCATCAACCGCGTGGTGGAGGACATCAACCACAGCTTCACGCTGGAGGTGCTGTCGCAGGATTGGAAGTCCCACGACCTTGGCATTTCCGCCAGCAACCTGCGCCGGGATCGGGAGAACCCGACGGACATCCTCGACCGCATTGACCTTGCGGCTGTCACCGATAGTCTGCGAAAGCTGCTGGAGATCCGCAACAAGGCGGAGCAGACCGTAAAACTGAACGATGTTCACGCGGCGGAGGTCAAGGAGTATCTGGACTTGCTGGACTTGACGCGGGAGATCGACGTGCTGCACCTGCCGGATGTCGGCACGAGGTCCAACCGCACAGTGATCGCGCAGCCGGGTCTGCGCTATGCGCAGGCGGGCACCCTGATCCGCAGTCTGCTGCTGGGCGAAACGTTCAGCGCGCTGTCTTTGGCGGAGCGTACCGCCGTGCAGCAGCGCATCCTGACGGAGATCAAAGGGCGAATGCTGGAGGACATCGTCCTGCTGGAAACCAAGCTGGCGAACCCGAAAAAGCAGGTGTTTGTGCTGCAATTCCCCGTAGGTGAGTTTGATATGGTGGTGTTTGACCCCAACGCCGGTTCGTGTCGGATTTTCGAGATCAAGCACAGCGAGGAAGCTGTCCCGCAGCAGTACCGCCATCTGATCGACGAGCAAAAATGCGCCCAGACCGAGCATCGCTATGGCCCAATCACCGGGAGGTTTGTCCTTTATCGCGGGAAAGATCAGGTAGTAGAGGGCATTCAGTATCAGAACGTGGAAGAATATCTGAAAACACTTGTATAACAGAGCCGCGATCCTAATGTATAGCTCAGGGCGGCGGCTTTCCATCGCTCATTTCATCAATCATTTTCTCGGCTCGTATGAGCGATGCTCTCAAATCCAATATTTTTTCAGATTTTTCCCTTGGGTACCTTTTCAAATGGAATCCGATCCGTTATAATATGCTTATCAACCTAACGATATGCGCGAGGTGCCGCTATGAAGACGAAAGACAAGTCGAAGCAATATGTTATCTACTCCCGCAAGTCCAAGTTCACCGGCAAGGGCGAGAGCATCGAAAACCAGATCGAGCTGTGCCGCCAGTACATCGCCATGCACTTTGGTGACGACGCAGCGGAGAATGCGCTGGTCTACGAGGATGAGGGCTTTTCCGGCGGCAATCTGGAGCGCCCGCAGTTCAAGAAAATGATGAAGGACTCGCAGAAAATCGAGTTTGCCGCCATCGTGGTCTACCGCCTTGACCGCATCAGCCGCAACATCGGCGACTTTGCCAAACTCATCGAGGACTTAGGCGACCGGCACATCGACTTCATCTCTATCCGCGAGCAGTTCGACACCAGCTCCCCCATGGGCAGGGCCATGATGTATATCGCGTCGGTCTTTTCCCAGCTGGAGCGGGAAACCATCGCCGAGCGCATCCGGGACAACATGCACGAGCTGTCCAAAACCGGGCGCTGGTTGGGCGGCACCACGCCCACCGGTTACGCTTCGGAGAGCGAATCCAAGATAACGGTGGACGGCAAGGAGCGCAAGGCCTACAAGCTGAAGCCCATTCCGGAGGAAATCCAGCTGGTCAAAACGATTTTCTCCGTCTTCATGGAAACCGGCTCCCTTAGCAAGACCGACCAGTACCTGCTGGAGCATCGCTGCGTCACCAAGCGCGGCAAGCAGTTCACCCGCTTTGCCATCAGGGGTATCCTCACAAATCCCGTCTATATGATCGCCGACGAGACGGCGTACCAGTACCTCAAGGAGAACAACGCAGACCTGTTTGCCGAGCAGTCCGAGTTCGACGGCGAGCACGGTATCATGGCCTACAACCGCACCCTGCAGCGCCCCGGCAAGGCCAACCAGATCCGTCCCATGGAGGAATGGATCGTGGCAGTGGGCAAGCATCCGGGCATCATCTCCGGCAGCGACTGGGTGCAGGTACAGGCCATGCTGGATGTCAACAAGTCCAAGAGCTACCGCAGGCCACGCAGCAATGTGGCGCTGCTGTCGGGGCTTCTCCGTTGCGGCGAGTGCGGCGACTATATGCGCCCCAAACTGACCAACCGTACCAATGCCGATGGCGACCTAATTTATACTTATATGTGCTCCACCAAGGAGCGCAGCCACGGGACAGTGTGCGGCATGAAAAACTGCAACGGCAATACGCTGGACGCCAAGATTATCGAGGAGATCCGCAAGCTGTCCGCCGACAAGGAGACCCTTTCCAAGCTCTTGGCGCAGACCAAAAAGGTTATCAGCGGCAGCAAGGAGGGCTACGACGCGGAGCTGGCATTGCTGAAAGAAAAGCACACCGAAACGGAAGATCGTATCAAGCGTCTGGTAGAGTCCCTGTCCGTTGCCAGCGACACCTCTGCGAAGTACGTCATGGAGCAGATCGACGCGCTCCATCAGGAGAGCGAGACACAGCAGCTGCGCCTCGCCGAGCTGGAAGCCCTCACCGAACAGAGCCGGATGCTGCATCAGGAGTTCGCCTTCCATCAGGAAATGATCGAGTCCTTCGCCAGCACAGTGGATTCTGCCACGCTGGAGGAAAAACGCCGCCTACTGCGCACCATCGTCAAAAAGGTGGTCTGGGACGGCAAAAACGCCTATGTTTACCTCTTTGCAGAGGATGGAGAGGCGGATTTGCCACCCATTGACCAACCTATGTATCCGCTGGGAGAGGATAGCGAATGAAATCCTCATGCACTTCCGCGCCCAGCGGAAGCTGCAGGGGGAGGTGTCGCTGTCGGAGGCCATCGAGACGGATAAGGCCGGCAACGCCCTGTATCTGCAGGACGTGGTGGGGGCCGACGACACCATGCAGGAGGACCTGGAGGGTCGGGAGGATCAGCGGCTGATCCGGCGGCTGGTAGGGGAGTGCCTGACGCCTCGGGAGGCCGACGTGATCCGCCGCCGCTACGGCCTGGACGGCCACCCGCCCCAGACCCAGCGCCAGGTGGCCGCCGCCTACGGCATCAGCCGCAGCTATGTGTCCCGCATCGAGAAACGCGCTCTGGAGAAGCTGGAGGCGGCCCTGCGGGAGCACTGCTATCCATAAACAGCAAGAACGGGGGCGGCAGCCCCCATTCTTGCTGTTGGTTCACAAAGTCAACCCCCGGCTCTGCCGGGGGCAAAAGAAAGCCTATGGACCCACGAAAGCGCTTAATTATCATAAAGGGGAAAGACCAGACGGACTCGGTGGCTTCGTTCCGGTTTCATGACGGGAGGTGCGAGGTCGTCTATACCAGTGCACCCAATAAGACATACGACTTTCAGAGCGGTAATGGATAAGCAGCCTGTACTGGCGATTGAAGTGGACGGAACGGGCTTCCATGAAGTCGGAAGCAAACAGGCGGAGCGGGATATAAAGAAGAACTCTATTTTGGAGAAATGTGCTGTTCCTCTGCTGCGCTTGCGCACAGACGGCAGCGGAGAAAAAGAGAAGATCAAGGATATGTTGAAAACTGCACCACAGAAGTAAGAGGATAAGGGTTCTATAACAAACGTTGGGGCCAGGCTGATGCCTGGCCCCATTGTCATAAAAAAGTTGAGGATAGAGATAAAATCGTCAGCCATTTTTGTTGCCCGTTATAGCCTTCATGGCATTGCGGGCGCGTTTTGCCACATAGGCATCCCGATCATTTGCATACTGTCGCAATAGCGCCATTCCATCGGGGATGCTCCTGCGTCCAAGCAGCTCGGCGCATTGCCACCGGGCCTGGGGAAATATGCTGCGCAGCCCGGCATGTGTCAGGACGGATATGAGCAGTTCGTCTCCCTGTGCAGTCAGACAGTCCAGAACGTCCTCGGTTTCATCGTCCAAAGCCATCATTGTCAGCAAATAGTCCATATCTGCCGGGAAGAGCCCGCCTCGCTTGATAAGTGAACACACTTCATCCAGCATCTTTTCCCATTCCGGAAACATATACGGCTCTGGATCCTCCGTTCCGCAGCATTCTGCGTACTGGCGCGGTGTCATTTTCAGCCAGTGCCACAGATTGTGTATGTAATTTTCCAGTGACTTCCTCATCGCTCACACTCCTGTCTGGGCTGGGGCATCGGATGCATCCTATACCGCCCCCTATTCAATGCACTCCACCTGAACAATTACATTTGTAAATTCATCAAAATAGATCGTATATTTCCGGTCACTTACAAAGTCATCGGGGAATATTTCTTTTTTGAGAAAATGTCCAGATATAAAGTTTGTTTTTTTCCTTCGCCATTCCAAAACACATATTTATTTGTTACCGGCAGTGGGGGCGCGACTCTGGAATTGCGGTGACTGTCAATAAACTCACCTGTATACGATGATACGCCAGGGAACACGATCCTGGATGCATACAACAGGCTCAGGCCGATCGCAGCAGCAATCATAATCAGTCCCAATTTGCAATCCTTGATTTTAACTTTTCTGGCCCACGGTCTATTAAGCAGGATGCACGCAACTCCCAAAACCAGGATCACCCCGCAGACGCCCCATATCCTATACAATACTCCGGAAAAATTGAACATACCATGCCCTCAACTGAATCAATATAACATCACTCTGACAATATCAAATCCAATAATAACCGACCTGGAATCGATTGAGAATTGAAGTACGCACTATTTTCTCTTATAAAGCAATGACTAAAGCAATGACATAATTATGAAAAATATCTCGTTCACTATTATCAGACAGCTATGAAACGCAATTTTATATTCTGGCGTTAAGCCGTAGACGATGCTGCTGCCGGATTTGCTCATGGACGCCAGCTGACGGCCATGCTGCCAGGTATACGTCCACGTGCCGTCGTTCAGGGGGTTGCCTATGGCGTCGTAGGTGATGGACTTCCCGTTATATGCTGTCAGCAGGT
>ERZ827496.307-NODE-307-length-74048-cov-40.131229_pt1 | contig 74048 bp, 55 predicted proteins | sample MGYA00519769_ERZ827496 | MGnify/ENA primary metagenome ERZ827496 (study PRJEB31778, sample SAMEA3449327) | human gut metagenome | biome: human gut; feature: human-associated habitat; material: faeces | place: United Kingdom | collected 2010/2012 ...
GCAACTTGTCGAAGCCGCCGGCCTTGATATTACGCCCGAACAAGGGATTTTATAGTTTTATCCCAAAAATTACAAATATTTTATCCCAAAAATTACAAATATTTTACCCCAAAAATTACAAATAGATTACCCCAAAAATTACAAATAGATTTCAATATTTTATTGGTTTATAATTGAATAGCAATTTTTATTTTGAGATTATTTTTCCTGTTTCATAAAGCAAGTTTTCTTGTTTTTTTATTCTTTAGAAAGAAGCATTGGATGGGGAGGGAAATTTGATTAATTTTGTAATGACAAAAAAATATAAAAAAGGGAAAATGATTCGACAATTGATTTTTATTTCTGTGTTTGCTGCCGCCGCTGCGATGGCGGCGCTGGCGCAAAATGTGACTGGCACGGTGACCTGTGGTGGCGCTGGCGTGAGTGGCGTGGCTGTGAGCGACGGCATCAATGTGGTGACCACCGACAAGCAAGGCCGCTACGCCCTGCAAACCGACAAAGCGAACGGCTATGTGTTTATCTCCATTCCTCGTGGCTACACGGTGGATATGGCAGATGGGTTCAACCCTCAGTTTTGGCAAAAGTTGAGCGATGCGAAAGTGGAAACCGCCGAGGTTCACAATTTCAAACTCACTTACAGCCCTGCCGACGATTATGTGATGATTATCGGTGCCGACAGCCATCTCGCACGCCGCATCGGCGACCGCAAGACCTACAAAAACGGCTATATCGCTTCGCTGAAATACGAGAAGGAAAAGGCAGCCGAGAGCCAGTTGCCCACCTATTCAATGATTTTGGGCGACCTGACTTGGGACAACTTTTGGTACGCCAACAAATACACATTGCGCAATTTTATGGATGACCAGCGTAAGATGCACTATCCTGTGCCGCTTTTCCCTGTGATTGGCAATCACGACAACGACCCCGCTGTGCCTCACTCGGCAAACACCGACTTCCTTGCCGCAAAACTGTGGCGCGATGTGGTTTGCCCTAACTACTATTCCTACAACTTGGGCAAAGTGCACTATGTGGTGCTCGACAACATCGTGTATCAAAACGACACGCTCCCTGCCGGGAAAAAGGCGCGCAAAGGCGTGTGGGGGCAGCGCAACTACAATGCGGCCGTCACCGAGCAGCAAATCAACTGGCTCCGCCAAGACCTCGCCCTCGTGGACAAGCAGATGCCTGTGGTGGTGTGCTCGCATATCCCCACATTCAGAATCAATCGCAATTTCAGCACTTTCGGATCGCTCCAGAACTACAAGGAGCTCGCCAGTTGCTTCAAAGGCTTTAAAAATGTGCATTTCGTGAGCGGTCACACCCATGTGAATTTCAACGCCCACCCAAGCGAATATCCACACATCATGGAGCATAACATCGCCGCCATTTGCGCTTCGTGGTGGATTACCGGCAAACTCACCGGCACCGACATGTGTACCGACGGCTCTCCTGCCGGATACAGCCGATGGACTGTGAGGGGCGACAGCATAGAATGGAAATACGCCTCCATAGAAGACCACAGCGACCCTCAAATGCGTGTGCTGGACATGAACACAGTGAAACAATTCCTCGCCACCAACGCCGACGCTGTGGCGCTGAGCAAGACTTTCAAACAAATGCCCACTTACGATGCGTTTGAGGAAAACTCTATGCTGATTAATGTGTTTGCGTGGGACGACGATTGGAAACTTGAGGTAACGGAGAATGGCACCTCGCTGCCCACCGCGCGCCTCCACGCCATCGACCCCGCCTATTTGCTTGCCTACGCACTGCCACGCCACAAACGTGGCGAGAATGTGGCACCTCAGCACCACCATGGCACGCTCCACATCTTCAAAGCTGTGGCATCGAGCCCCACCACTCCCGTAACGGTAAAAGTGACCGACACCTTCGGCCACACCTACACCACCACCCTCACTCGCCCAGCCGCATTTGGAAGATGAAAGAAGTTAGAAATTAGAGATTAGAAATTAGAGATTAGAAATTAGAAATTAGAAATTAGAAGTTAGAATATCCGAGTGCTCCAAGTGCTCCGAGTGCTCCAAGCGAAAATAATAAAAGCGGCTCTGCTTCACCAATCGAAGCAGAGCCGCTATATTTTTGTTCAGGAATTGGGATTATTCCTTAGTGATGCGTTCAAGCCATTTGAGCATACCGAGCATCACTGCCATTGAGATGAAGCAGAAGCCGGCAAACACTGCCCAGCATTCCCATTGTTGTGGGAAACTATTGAGCATGGTTACGCCAAGAGCGATGAAGAGGTTACCTACAGCGGTAGCGCAGAGCCACAAACCTTGGCAAATACCTTGCAAGTGCTGAGGTGCAATCTTTGATACGAACGACAGACCAAGTGGAGAGATAAACAACTCAGCCACGGTGAGGAAGAAGTAGGTGACGATGAGCACCCATGGACCTGCCTTCATTGATTCCTTAACTGCTTCTGGGAGGCTCTTGAATTCTTCGCCTGAAGGATAGCCGTTGACCATTGAAATGGAGATAAGGAACAGATAAGCACAACCTGCCAAGAACATACCAAGCGCAATCTTCTTAGGAGTAGAGATTTCTTTACCTCTCCTGAAGAGCGCACCAAACACAATCATCACCACTGGAGTGAGCACGATTACGAAGAATGGGTTGATACATTGCCAAATTTCTGGAGCAATAGAGTCGGTTTGACAGAAGTCGCGTGCAAACACTGAGAGCGACTGACCATTCTGGTGGAATGAGAACCAGAAGAAGATAGCCACACCAAGCACAGCAAACAAAGCGAACATACGTTGCTTGATTTCTTTTGCGTCGGAAGCCACAGCCTCTTGCGATTCAACAGCAGCTTTCTCCTTCTTCACTGGGTTAGGAAGCACCTTGCGGGTGAAGATGAAGATAAGGAGCGAGAGAATCATAGCCACAGCCGATGCGATGAATGAGTAGTGCACACCGGTGTTGAAGCTTTCGAGATAGTTGGTGCAGAATTGGGTCATATCGCCAATCTGACCACCGTCGATAAGTGACTTTTGAGCGAGTTCGGTGAGGTTTTTCATACCATCGCCTTCAAGGTTGCCCTGGAGGAAGCCGTGGCAGAGGCGTGGAAGGTCGGCATTGTAGAAGAAGCCGTCGATCTTCAGCATTGCGCTACGGAGCAAAGGAGCCACGAATGGCGCAATCACACCACCGATATTGATAAACACGTAGAAAATCTGGAAACCACTGTCGCGACGCGACTTTGCGATAGCAAGTGCCTCAGGACCTTTCTTTGCAGCTTCAGCCTCATAGTTGTCGTACATCTGACCCACGATAGCCTGAAGGTTACCCTTAAACAAGCCATTACCTGTGGCAATGAGGATAAGAGCGAGGCAAGTGACCACGAGCACCCACATTGGCACAGCGCCAGGGTTGCCGCCAAACACGGGGACAGAAAGAATCACATAACCCGAAGCCATTACCACCAAACCAGCAATGATGGTGCCCTTGAAGTTTTGCAAACGGTCGGCAACCATACCGCCAGGAAGACTAAGCACGTAAATAAGGAAATAGAACACAGCGTAAATCCAGCCAGCCACATCGTCGCTGATTCCGAACTTGGAGCAAAGGAAAAGCAGAAGCACTGCATTCATGATGTAGTAGCCAAAACGCTCGCCCATGTTAGAAAGCGCTGCTGAAATAAGTCCCTTGGGGTGGTTTTTCTTTGCCTCAACTACATAATAGACGAGAAAAGGCACAACTACCACGAGAATCGCAAGAAGCATAGCCACCATGCGATTGTTGTTCCATAAATCTTGTAACATAAGTGTTGGTTATTAAAATGATTAATTATTTATTACTTTTTGTTTCTGTCGGCGGTCGGCTGATTAGTGCGCAGCCTGCTCCTTCATCTTAAAGGCGAGCGCATAGGTGCGAATCTGCTTGATCATCGCAAGCAAGCCGTTGCTTCGGGTGGGCGAAAGATGCTCGTGAAGCCCGATTTTGTCGATAAAATAGAGGTCAGCATCAAGTATTTCCTGAGGCGTGCGACCGCTGAGTGTGCGCACCAGCATAGAGATGATGCCCTTCACAATAATGGCATCGCTGTCGGCTTGGAAAGTAATCACACCGTCGGCGTAGTCGGCTTGCAGCCACACACGACTCTGGCACCCTTCAATAATGTTGTCGGGAGTCTTGTAGCGTTCATCAAGCGGAGGCACGGCATTACCCAAGTCGATGATATAGGCATAGCGGTCCATCCAGTCGGTGAAGCCTTCGAATTCTTCAATAATTTCGTCTTGTATTTCGTTGATAGTACTCATGTTCGTTTCGAGAATGAGAGGATTAGTTTTTTGCGCTCCACATGCGTGAAGAGCACACTGTCACATTCAATTTTCCAAAATTAATAATTATTTCCCATTTCTGCAAATTCCATTTCAGTGGAAAATTTCTGGTGATAGATTCTGCATTGTTGCCGAATCGTGAATAGAATTAAAGACAAAAACATAAAAAACAGCCTTGGAGCAACGTGGAATGCTTCGCATTTGGCGGTGCGACTGTGCGCTTTGCGTCATTGGAAACGAGTTTCCATGCCGCCAACCACACAATCCCATCTCCGCCCTCTACGAGGGCCTTCCACTTTGCACCAAGGATAAAAACCGCTCGCCGTTTCACGGCGAAAAACTCCTAATGATAAAATGATTTCTTAAAAGAGGTTGTATCAAATCTCCCAAAACGATTTTGCATGGTAGGGATGCGACACTTCGCGTTCGCGTCAAATGATTGATATTCAATATGATATTATAGTTCTGGGCAGCCGTGAAGTATCACGTCCCTACTGGGTTTGGTTTTTCGCCGAAGGCGAGTGGTTTTTATCCTTTTGGCGATGCCACCGACCTCGCGGAGAGGGTGGCGTTGGTGTTGTGGTGTGGCTGATTCAAGCCTCTGCTTGAAATCAGACATGCCGCAGCACTAACGACAGGTGCGAAGCGCTGGCATCGTTAAAAGGCTGTTTTTTATGTTTTTGTTTCAGTCCCCCAGTATTTATCCACTGAACCCAAATTCCATTTTCACCCCACACCCCTGCTCAAATAATTTTATGCAAAAAAACCGCCCGACTGTGGAAGCCGGGCGGTTAAGATTTATTCGGGAAATCTAAGCGGTGTTAGATTACTGGAATTTTACGAGGTTGTTTTTGATCTTGGCAGAGTTGAAGATCACGCCTTGCATCAACTGTTGACGTTGACCAGCGAAGCCGTAAGTAGAAGCCCACTTCATAGCGAGTTCTTCTTGCTTCATCTTCATAGTTGCCTTCTTGCTCTTCACCACGAATGCGTAAGCAGCGCAGTTACCAGCCCAGAAGCCTACTTGACCTTGCTTAGCTGCTGCGGCTGCACCGATGAAGCCACCGTCGCCCTCAATACCTGCAGGGTTGGTCATGATTACCTTGTCGGCATACATGCTGCTGAATGAGAATGTAGTGGTGTCAACTGGAGCGGCAAATGCCTTAGCGTATTCGTCAACTGATTTAAACTTGCCTTCATATTGTTGCTTCATGGCTTCAGCCTTCTTCAGTGCCATAGCCTTAGCCTTGCAGAACTCGTTCACGTTCTTGGTTTCCAATGGAAGGAAGTCAGCGTCCACGATTTCGTCGATAGCGACAGCCACCATAGCGCTGTTGAGTTGGAATACTGAAGAAACTTGACCCTCTTCTGCATCGTTGAGTGCCCACTTGATAATGTCGCGGCTACCTTGGATGCCAGCGATAGAAGGAACACTTGAACTGAGCATCACTTCTTGAGCCTGGAACTTAGCGGCAGCTGCATTCTTAGCAAAATCTGTTGCAGTCTTGTTCTTGTCGATGAATTTTTCCAAACCGTCGTGGAGGTCGGCAGTAGTCTTCTTGCTTGCAGCCACTTGGTAAGTTGACATATTCACGGTGTAGAACATTGATTTCTTTTGGTAAGTGGTCTTCACGAGCATTGCGCCTTTATCTGTAGATTGGAATACCACATATTTATCAGTAGCGCTTTCGAATTTAGTGATAATGCTGTCGGGGAGTTGAGCGCCTTGCACTGGCACTGGTTGCTCTGGCATCACTTGCACACCCTTCATCTTGCTCACGTCTTGACCAGCGTTGAGAGCGGCGAGCACCTTGTCTTGAGCCGCCTTGTTGCCTTCAACGGTCACTTGCTTCACCTTGATGGTGTCGAGCAATTCTTCGCTCTTCACCTTTTGGAAGAGAGCGTAGTTGAGGTCTTCCTTGAATTGGTGAGTAGCGTTAGCCTCTGAAGATACTGCCCAGTTAGCGAACACAGAGTCGCGGAGTTGCTGACCGAGTTGCTTAGCCTGAGCGTCGGTGAGCTTCATTTCCTGAACATTGCTGAACTCGTTGATGTTGCGCAAAGCGTCGATGCCTTGACCTTGCAAAGTAGCGGAAGCCTTAGCGTAGAGAGCGTCGGCTGCCTTGATGTCGGCTGCGCTTGGAGCGATAGGCACTGCAATAGCGTGAGCAATCACAGTCTTTTCGTTGAGTTTCCATAGGTTCTTATATTCGTCGTAAACGGCTTTGATTTCGTCTTGAGTTGGTTCAAACTTCTTGTCTTCGAGTGAAGTGTAGTCCTTCTTGGTGAGCACCACTTCCATCACCTCGTCGTCGTTTTGCATTTCAAGGAGGTCGAGGTCGTTAGGCATAATAGCACCACCCACGAGCATCATAATCTTTTGAGCACGGATATTGTGTTCCATTTCGTCCTTGAAGGCTTCCCATTCGTCCTTGCTCACGATTTGGTTGATCACCTCATCCTTGCCTACAATCTTGTCGAGGTCGGAAGGTGCTTGAATGGTTTGTTGACCAGTGGCTTGCACATATTGTTGAGCCCATGCGCTTGCGCGTTGGTCTTGATTGATCATCGCGGTGAGAAGTTCGGTACCGGCTTCCACGCCATTTTCTTCACTTTCTTCATCAACGATGGTTTCAAAAGCCATTTGACCGAGCACTTGTTGCTGAAGATCAGCGCTTTCGGTCTTGTTTTGCTGATTCTTTTCTTGCTCTTGGGCAAGGTTGAATCGGTTTTGGAATTCTTGAATACCGATAGTTGTGTTGTCAACTTTCGCTGCTGAACTGTCTCTGAAGAGAGAGTCGAGCTTAAAGAGGTCTCCGAGAACGAAAGCGGCCAATGCGCCACCCACTACAATCATCAGAAACACAGATCTTTTTCTAATTTTCTCTAATGCTGCCATTATTTGTTATTTATTGTTTTTATTCCGTTTAACTTGTCCGTTCACAGGCTTTTCGCCAATGAAACACGCAAAGATAGTAATTTTCACTTGAATAACCACAATTCTAAGCCATAATTTTTAGACAAGTAGGTGCAAAACCACTATCTTTGGCGTGGTGCGATAAGGGTGCGCTCCACCACATCGTTGTAGCGAATGCCCCACAGGTCGTAGAGGTCGAGTTGGTGGGTGAGGCGGCGTGTGAAACCTTCCCAATCGTCGTTTTTGCCTGTCCACGCCTTTTCTGCCAATGCCGCCATGCGCGGAAACACCTGCAGTTCCACCTTCCATGTGGTGGGGCAATATTCGGTCCAGCAGCAGCCTTCCACGCCCATCAAATTCCGAGCGGCTTGCACGCTTGCCGAATCGGGAACAAGTTCAAAATCATACACTTTCTTCACGCTTCGTGGCCATCTGCCTGGATTGATTTCGCTCTGGGTGGAATCTTCGCTTGAAGTGAAGTAAAGCCCTGTGCTGCCGGAGTTAATCCACTGGTGGGTGCTGTCGATTCTCGACTTCGGCATCTTGTCCCACGAGTGCCAGTTGTGAAGCACGCTGCCCTCGGGATTCATGCCCTCGGCTCCCCCACTCCAGCCAAGCATGGTTTTGCCGTGGGCGTTGATAATGCGCTGCACATGGTGCATGAAGTGCGTTTGGAGCGCATGAGCATCGGGGAGATTGTGCTTTTTCATAAATTCCTGTGCCACAGCCGACTCGTTCCACCACTTGGGTGCGCACTCGTCGCCTCCGGCATGAATGTATTTGCTTGGGAAAAGCGCGCAAACCTCGTTAAACACGTCGTCGAGGAAACTGAACACTTCGGGCGTGGGTGCCAGCACATTGTTTTGGCGATTGTAGATGCCCCAAGTGAGCGCGGTGCGCTTGCCCTCGCGTGGCGTGGTGCTAAATTCGGGGTGAGCGGCAAGCACCGCCATGCAGTGGCCCGGTATGTCGATTTCGGGCACCACGGTCACAAAGCGCTTGGTGGCATAGTCAACCACCTCTTTCACTTCGTCTTGCGTGTAGTATGCCTGATAGGGGCGCTCGCCATATTCGCCGGGGAACAAGCCCTTGATTTCGCCAGCGCGGTAACTGCCTTTTTCGGTGAGTTCGGGGTGGCTTTTCAACTCTATTCGCCAGCCTTGGTCGTCGGTGAGGTGCCAGTGGAAAATGTTCAACTTATGGAGCGCAATCCAGTCGATATATTTCTTCACAAACGACACCGGGAAGAAGTGGCGCGCCACATCGAGATGCATACCACGATAGCCAAACCGTGGATAGTCGGTAATCTCCACCAGCGGCAACTGGGGAATGTCGCCAGCGCGTGTGGGGAGCATCTGAACGAGCGTGGTCACACCAAGGAAACACGCCTCCGGACTTCGCTTTGCGCCCGTGATGGTCACGCCGTCGCTCGTCACGGCGAGGTAGTATTGCCCATCGCGCGCCTTGCCACCGAAGTCGTCGGTAAGAATGTGGATAGCGGCTTCGCCCTTGCTTTTCACAATGCGCAACGGCAGCCCCAAATATTCGGAACAATAGTTTTGCAGATATTCAGCAGCCAACATCGCGTCGGCATTCTCGGCATACACGCCAGCACCACGGTGGATTTGGTATCGGCCGTCGGTGTCGGTGATGCGCACGCTACAAGGCTTAGGCAGCACATTCAACTCCTGCGCCGCACCTAATCCTTGCGCCGCCCCAACAGTATAAATACCACTCATCATCACCATCAAAATTAAAATTTTCACACACTTCATAAAAAAAACCCTAATTAGTGATTTGATTATTCCATAATTTTTCCAAAAACTTTGCGACTGGCCATATTTCCACACCATTAAGCATTCGCGGTTTTTCGTCAAGCGACACCACCACCAATCGACAATCAGGATGTTCTTCTTTAAACGCCTTCAACCCTTTCAAATGGGATGAGTTTACACTCTCTGACGATTTGATCTCAATAGCCACTTCAGCATCGCCAATTACGGCATCAACCTCATACGCATTGTTCTGCGTGTGCCAAAACGATAGTTTTTTGTCCGACTCAGAGTAATCAAGATATGCAACAATTTCCTGAATAATCAGGTGTTCGAACGCATGTCCGTATTCTGCCGTGCCACGCTTGAGATTGGAGCGGCGGAGCAAGTAATTTGCCACGCCAACATCAAAATAGTAAAATTTAGGCGATACTTGCACCCTGCGCTTCACAACTTTTGAATACGCTGGGACGGAAAAACCCACCAATGTTTCATCAAGTATGGCGAAGTATTCTTTTACAGTTTTCGACGACACACCACATTCGCTGGCAATCTTTGTGTAATTCACCATCTCACCATCACTCAAAGCCGCCACTTCCATAAAGCGGGTAAATGAACCGAGGTTTCGCACAAGTGCTTCGGCTATAATCTCTTGTTGAAGATAATCACCTATGTATGCTTGAAGGCGCTTCTGCGGATTTGCCACTAAATAATGCCGTGGAAGCATACCCCCATTCACCGCTTTATCAATATCAAAGTCGGGGATTTCTGCACTCACAAGAGGATGCATCGTTTTTCTCAGCGCACGCCCACCGAGCAAATTCGCGCCTTCACGTCTCAATTTGCGAGCACTTGAACCACATAGAATGAAGTGAATGTCACAATTAACTATAAGCCAGTGTACCTCATCAAGAAGTGCCGGGATTTTCTGCACCTCATCAATGATAACCACACTTCCAGCATCGAGCATCTCACATTCTTCACGCAGAAGTGAAGGCTTGAGTTTGTATTTCGTGTATTCCTCCGACTTGAGCAAATCGTAATATGGAACTTCGGGGAAAAGCGTTTTCAACAAGGTGCTTTTACCTGTCTGACGCGGCCCCCAAAGAAACAGACTGTCGTCTTTCACGTCGTTGAGTTGCAAAATTCGCTGTAACATAAACCTATACATTAATAATTTATGAGGCAAATATACCCACAGAATTGGAATTTAGCAAACAAATGGAGTGAAAATTTGGAGTGATACTTCAGATTTTGACAGAAAATCTGAACCGCTACTTCAGATTTTCACTCGTAAAAATTAGTTACATCACTACTGGTCAGTTGATTACATTTTTTACGATAAAAATTTTAAAAATTTATACGTATCGCACATTTTGCATTGACTTTTCTTTGCTTATTGCGTGAAAAAATCACTTAAAAACACCAATTTCACGCAACGCATTACAAACCAACCATTTATACTCTTTCATAACATTTTTTCAAGGGAATAATGGTGGTTCCGTGACACTTTTTCAAGGGAAAGATGTGCCTTTGCCGACACTTTTTCAAGGGAATCAGTAGAGCATACCGAAGTGGTGGAGAGGAATGGTGTTGGCAAAACCAAACTCTATATCGTCTTTCACGATGTAGGCGTTGCCGGTGTCGGCAATCTGCTTGCCGCCCTTCTTTCTCCCTCCAATCTCGAAGGTGAAACCGTCAACCAAAAAGTCGGAAACAGGCGATTCCCTCACATCTGCCTTCACCGAAAGTTGATTGAAGAAAAATGTTTCGCGAATGTTACCAATATCGGTGTTTGAGCCACCCAAAGCGTAGGCTAAATTGGTGTTGTTGAGATAGATTTTTGCCACTTTCCCAAGTTCTCGAATCCCAGTGGTGGCAGTGAACAGGCGATTCACAAGCCCAGCGCGCTCCATATAGAGAATATAGTCGGGAAGCACATCGCGCGACACACCCATAATGGCTGCAATTTTCGAGTAGTTTGGTTTGAACGGAACACTTTTAGCGATAATGGCGAGCAACTGTTTCAGCTTCTGCGAAGTGGCGGCGTTCATGTTGGCAAACTGAGGAATATCAACATCTAAAATCAGTTGCACGATTTGGCGAAGCCGCTCATGGTAAAGCCCCACTTCTCTCGAAAATGGATAGTAGCCGTTATTGAGATAATCTTTGAATGCCGCCAAAGGATAATCCACACCATCAAACGCCACGTTGTGATGCAGCACATCATCGAGCGAGAGTGGTTGCAGTTGAAGGTGGTAGCGCAAATTCAAATACTCACGAAACGACATTCCATGAAGTGCGTAAAGTTGAACACGGCGCGACAAATCGTCGGTGCCTCGATAAATATCAAGCATCGAAGACCCTGTAAACACCACTTGAAGATGAGGAAGATAATCGTAAATGAGTTTCAATTCCTTCGACCAGTTGGCATATCGGTGAATTTCGTCGATAAACAAATACTTACCACCCATTTTCACAAACTGCTCCGCCAAGTCAAGCAATTTGTGATCGGCGAAATACATATCATCGGCGGTCACATACAGCGTGTCGGAAATGTTGTGGTGGAGTTTGATTCGCTGAAGCATCATAGTGGTTTTGCCTACGCCACGCGCGCCCACAATAGCAATCATTCGGTCGGTCCAAATAATCTTATCATGCAGGTAGCGCAGAAAATCCGTATTGGTTTCGCTCAGCAAGCGTTGAAAACGAGAAAAAAGTGCTTCCATATCGTTTACCCATTTTTATGATGCAAATATATTGAAAGATTTTGGTTATTACAAAATTTGTGGAGTGGAATCGGCAATTTTTGGCGAAAATCGGGGATTGCGGTCGGCAATTTGGGGGATTTTTGGGAGTTTTTTGGGATTTTGCGGAATGGAATCGGCAAAAATAAATAGAAATTGCGGATTGGAGTCCGCAATTTCTATCGTAAAGTATATTTCTATCGTAAAGTATTAATATGTGGATTTTGCGCTGTTATAGTTTTTTGATGGTCTTGAGCAGTTGGTCGCCGAGACCGATGGTGTAGCCTTGGCTGACGAACACCACACGGTTGAATGTGTCGGCAATGATTACCACTGGGAGCGAGCCATCGGGGTTGAGTTTCATTTCGTGAATGATGTCGGATTTGATTTTGCCGTCGGTATCCACGCCAAGCACCACGTTGGTAGGCAATGTGCCGAAATCCTCTTGCTTGAATCGTGCCAGTTCTGCCTCACTACTGAAAAGCAGCACCAGTGGGCGGCCCCATTTGTCGAGTTCTTTCGCTTCGGCGGCAATGTCGCGCATGGCATGGTTGGTTGGCTCCTGACCTACGCCGAGCACGGCAATCACGAAATATCCGCGTCCGGTCTGTGAAAGCACGCTCACATCTGCACCGTCTTTCGCAAACTTCGATTCACTGTTGAAACTGCCAATCACGCACACTTCCTCGTCGGAGGTGCGTACCACCAAATCGGCTTCGGTGGTGGCGTTTTCCTCAATGTTCACAATCTGTGTGGTGGCAAGCACGCTGCCGTTTGCCAAGCGTGTGCCGGTCACGAGCAGGTAGGTGCCCACATCGAGTTTTGTGCCGTTTTTGAACGTGCCAGCCCAACTGGTACCGCCGCCCATATCCACTTCGCCCTCGTCGAAATTGAGCAGCACAGCGTGGCCGTCAACAATCTTGCTAAGTGTGAAATGGCGGTAATATTGAGGATTGTCGAGGAACTTGCTTGGTTCGTAGCGAAGCACCAATGTGCCTGTTGGCGCGCTGGTCTGCTCTTGTGCCTCAAAGTCAACGTCAATCCACTTGTCGGCTTGCTTGTATTGCACCTTGCCGGTCACCACATCTTTACGCGCCTCAATGTTGAGGCTGCGCGCCAAGTCCACGAAGAAAATGTCGCGAGAGCGTGAGTCGGTGAATCTCGATTGCCAAACGCCCACCGCTGTCTGCGCGATGCGAAGCGCACCCTTGTCGGGATTAAGCGTGATGTTTTTGTTCACCCATTGCGCCAAGAGTGATGGGTTGGCACGGAATGCGTCGGCCTCAGCTTTAGGGAACGCATTTTTCAGCACTTGCTTGTAGGGCTTCACCAGCAACTCATCTTCCACACGGAGGTCAATTTGCGTATCGGTGGCATCGTAACTGTCGTCGAGAATTTCCATCGCCACATCGCGGAAGTCCTTCTCACTCATGGTGGCGAAAAGTTCTTTCACACGAGCGGGATTGTCGGCGTGCTTGTCGATAAACGCCTTGATGGTTCGCCAGTTGCCACGGGCTTTTTTCAGATAAATATCAAATTCGCCATAAGCGTTGCCGTTATAGAAAGTGGCTTCATAAGCCTTGCGGATTGAGTCCTCATACACCAGTCGCTGTGCATTTTTCGCCCTCATCGCCTCGTCAACCTTTGGCAAAGTCACCTTTTCTGGTGGTGGCACGATGTCAAATTCCTCATAGCGGCACACTTTCGTCTTTGTGTCGGTGGCTGCACTATGCTGGAGCGTGATGGTGATGGATTTGTCTTTGCCAAACGATGCCTTGCTGTAGCCATACACGCCGTCTTTCGAAGCCCACACCATCATATCGCCCATGCCGGCGGTGAGGAATGTGGCACCTTGCTCATCGGTGTATTTGTTAACAGCGGTGTAGAATTCGCCATAATTGTAGATTTTAAATTCCACCAAAGCATCTTCCACAGGGCGGTTTTGGGTGTCAACCACCTTGAAATCGACGCGGGCTGTGGTGCCATAGTTGTCAATCAGATTGATTTCGGTGTAGTTGCTGGTGCGCAGCATCACTTCTTCGGGGCCGCGATAGTCGCCGAAAGCACGGGTGTGCATCAGCATGGCACGAGAGGCAGGAGCGTTGAACCAGCCGAGGTTGAGAATGGCTTCGGGCTCGCAAGCGCCGAGGAAGTACCATTGTCCATCGGCCCAAGCCTCCACCCACGCGTGGTTGTCGTCGGTGTGTGCCCATCTTGGGGTATATACCTGGCGTGCTGGAATGCCCACCGAGCGCAAAGCCGCCACGGTGAATGTGCTTTCCTCGCCGCATCGCCCGATAGCCGTTTTCTTGCAAGCCATTGGCGAAAGCGTGCGCGCATCCGATGGCTGATAGGTGACATGCTCGTGGCACCAGTGGTTCACCTCCAGAATTGCGTCTTTCATGCCTAAGCCTTTCACACGGTCTTTCAATTCCTTGTAAAACTCGATGCGCGCATTGTCGAGTGCCTCGTTGTTCACACGCAGTGGCAACACAAAGTGGCGGAACAGCAATTCAGGCACGGTCTGTCCCCACGCCATTTCCTGCTGCGCCTTGAAAGTGGCACGCACATTATTTAAATAATAGGAGTAGGAATAGTCGGTGGCATCAGCCACAGGCATGTAGGCATACAGAAACTGCAACGCCTCTTGCTCGTAGGCAGTGGCGGCTGCGCTCTCTTTCGAGAAATCGAGTTTCAACTGCGCGAGTTTTTTCGTGTATGCTTGCTTCACCTGCCCACGATACGCGGCATCGGTGATGAAATTGCGCTCCGCATTCATACCGAGCACCATCAAGCACAAAAGGAGTGTAAGAGCTTTTCTTTTCATTATCCGGTCAGTTTTTTTGTTTAGAAGAGTATTTTTTAAAAGAGGGTCAATTATTAATGGCGGCGATGGTGGCTGCCACGCGGCGCTCGGTGGTGTATTGGAGCGTTGATTCGTCAGCATCGGACTTGCCCATCGCCACGCCGCCGTGCATATAGGCGGTGGCGCTTTGCAGTGGCTCGCGTGCCGAGAAGTGAAACGCTGTGATGCCTGTGGCGGCATGGATTTTGGCAATGTTGCCCTCATTCACGCCACACCCTGCCATGATGATGGGTTTTTCCACATCAACCTCCTGAATCTGCTTGAGCAAGTCGATGCCAGCCTCGGCTGTGGGTGCCTGGCCCGATGTGAGCACACGATCGAAACCCAGTTCCTTCAACTTCGGCAAAGCCTCAAGCGGAGATTTGCAGCGGTCGTAAGCACGGTGGAAGGTACACGACAGCCCACCAGCGTGGCGCAACAGTTTGACGCAGTTTTCCACATCAATGTCGCCATCGGCGGTGAGGCAGCCAAACACCACTCCATCCACCCCGATTTCCTTACACATGGTGATGTCGAGCCCCATTCGCTCAATTTCAAGAGGCGAATAGGTGAAGTCGCCGCCACGGGGGCGGATAATAACATGCAGCTTGGTGGTGTGGAGCATTTTGCGCGCAAACGAGATCTCGGCATACGATGGCGTGGTGCCACCTTCGGGAATTCCGGCGCACAGTTCAACACGAGTTGCGCCAGCAGCCTGAGCTGCAAGGCAACTCTCCAGACTGTTGGCGCATATTTCAAATTCAAATGAATTCATATAACTCTCTATTGTTTTCACCGAGGAGGGGAGAGTACTGTGTGCGTCACATCTCCCCCAGCCCCTCGGCGGGATTTAGAACACAAGTCCGATACCACCCATGAAACTCATCTTTTGAGCGCCTTGAGAGTAGAGGATGTCCCATTGCTTGTTGAGCAAGTTGGTGCCCTTCACCCAAATGGTGAGGAACTTGTCGAAGCGGTAGCTTGCACCAGCGTGCAGGTTCATCACATCGCTCAAATCTTCAACTTTGAACATTGGCACGTCGGTGTCGGAATGTATGCTTGCCACATAGTGTCGCTTAGCACGGTATTCCAAACCTGCGCTGATGGTGAAGCCCTTGAACAGATAGAGGCTCAGGTCGGCGTTTGCCACCATCTTCGCACGGTCGAGCCCCAGCATGTAGCCGCTGTAACTCTTGCCGTATTCAAATTTGTCGTCTTGTGGCGCATAGGTGAATCCCAAGTTCAGCTCTGCAATAGAGCGGAGTTTGTAGTCAACTTGCGCGCTGGCTTTCATACCCTTGCAGTCCCAGTTCATCAGTCGGGTGCCGGCATCCCAAGTGCCGGCGATATGTTCCAAGTTGTCTTTGAAAATGCCGTAGCCCACCAATGCCTTCACGGTGAGTCCGCTGAATGGACCAACCTTGAAACCAGCCTCGGCATCGAGTGGCACGAAGGTGTTGCGGTAGCGGCCGTTAGGATCGAGATAGCGGTTGAGGGCTGCCACGCTGCTGAGCGTGTTGAAACGCTTGCCACCCTCGGCATTCACATAGAGCGAAACGCCTGGGGTGAACTCGTAGGCAAGGTGCACATTAGGCGCGAGACGGAATGCGGTGCCGTCGCCAAACGAGAAATTCACATTCACACCAAGTCGGGCAAGCACATTCTGTCCGAAATAGGTGTAGAATGGCGAGAGTGTCACCATAGTGGCATTGTCGTTCACCTTATCCGCAATTGTGAGTGCAGGGTCGGTGATTTCGTGGTGCGAGTGTTTGAGTGCATCGAGTTTCACGTTCATACCGATGCTTGAGTTTGCCTCAATGCCATATTTTGCGCCCACATTGGCCTGGAAATAATGCTCTTTCGCACCGTCGAAGCCATCGTAGCGAGTTGGGTCGGAGATGTTAAAACCGTTTTTGTAGCCTGCATAGTTGTAGTTCACGCCCACCTCGTAAGACACATCGTGGAAGCGCGACACATTCACCTTACCGCTCCAAGAGCCGCCAAAACTCATGTCGAGGAAGTTCTGGTCCTCATCCCACCATGGATTTGACAGCGGTCCATCAACCAATGGCTGTGCATAATAGTTGAAGCGGTCGAAGTGCACCTTCGCTCCAAGGTTCAGCGTGCCGTTGGCAAAAGTTTTCTCGGCATCCAGTCCCACCACATTGTCGCAGAATTTTTGCTTCACATCGTCCGCAAAATTTTCGCTGGAGTTTTTGCCATTCCAAGTGCTGTTGTGCTGTGCCCAAGCGTCGAGTTTAAAAGTCTCGGCATCCACAAGGCGGTAGCCGAGGCTGCCCACCATGTTGAGTTGTGTGCCGGCACCGGCATACAGATATCCACGCTGATTGCTGAAACGGTGACCGGTGCGGTAGCCGTAAGGCAGCATGGTGGGGATTTCCACACTCACTGCGGTAGGCTCAGCCCAGTCGGTGTAGTTGATTTCCGACTTTTCAGAGCCTCTCACTGGCTTCAACACGCGTGGAAGCGAACTTTTCTTCGCCGCTTTTTTCACCACTGGCACAAAGTCTTTGGGCAGGGTGATTTCCTTTTGCAGATTTTCCTGTGCAAAGCCAGCCATCACGGTGAAGGCGGCTGCAAGCACACTCACATATATCTTTTTCATAATGCTATAATACTCTAATGTGTGTGAAACTTCTTCATTATTTCTTCTTTGCTCTTGTCACAACTTTTGGCTTGTTGAGCGATTTCAGTCGTGATTCGATGTCGCTGAAGATGTCTTTTTCTTTGCCTGGATAGTTGTTCTTGAGGCTTTCAAGATATTCGCGTGCGGCGTTTGGCTTGCCTTCCTTCACGAGCACATCGCTCAAGAGAATGTAGGCACGGCCAATCCAGTAGGTTTGTGGAGTGCCCGAATCGAGCAGCGCATCGATTTGGTCTTCCGCACCCTTGTAGTTGCCTCGTTCCATCTGCAAGCGAGCCAATTCCCATGCTGCGCGTGCGCCATGCTCGGTGCTCATGTCGGTGGCGAGGGCCTTGAGGTCGGTTTCCGCAGTGTCGAAGTCCTTCTTGCCGATATATCCCACTGCACGACCGAGTTTCACCTCATTGATTTCGTCGGCGGTGAGTGATGAGTTCTGGAGCAAGTTGTCGGCGGTGGCAATCACCTCGTCGAAGCGTTTGATGTCGGTGGCTGCGCGCATCAAGCCCATTTGAGCCACCACCTTGCTGTCGTTGTCCTTCGTGCGCTCGATGATTTGCTCATACACCTTGATGGCCTCGTCTTGCTTGCCTTGGCGAACAAGAATGTCGCTCTTCATCACCAGTGCGTCCTCAGCCCAGATGGCGTCTTCGCCATAGGTGAGTGCTTCGTTGATTTGGGCGAACGCTTGTGTGAGGTTGCCCTTTTCGTAGTGGTAACGGCCGATGTAGTATTTAGCGGCTGCCACATTCGCGCCGGTAGGATAATCCTGGAGGTATTTCTCCATCTTCAAGATGCTTGGGTGGGTGGCTGTGGCTGCTTTCTCGGCTGCCTCGAATGTGAGACGGTCGATGTCGCTCACTTCCAGTTGTGGAGCGTTAGGCACGGTGGCGATAAATTCCACATACTTGTTGAGTTCCTCGCGCTCGGCATACATCGACTTGAGGTCGTCGGCTGCCACCTTGGCTTCCTCGCTGGTAGGAGCGTCGGTAATCACACGTTTGTAAGCCTCGATTGCCTGTTCCTGGTTGCCCAGATTCTTCTGAATCAATGCCAAGTGGAGCATACCCTGGCGTGCTTCCGCCTGTTTAGGATATTTCTCGCCGAGTGCCTTGTATTGCGCAGTGGCTTCCTTGATTTTACCCATCGCCTCGTAAGAGCGGGCTATTTCAAGCAGTGCGGTAGGCACCTTGGTGCTTTCGGGGTATTTCTCAATCAAGTCGTGCATCTGCTTGATTTTGCTTGGATAGTCCTTCATCCAGCCAGCCATCATAGCCTTGTCGAACATTGAGCCGTCGGCTGCGCCAGAGGTGGTTTCGATAGCCTTCTCGTATTGGCTTTCAGCGTTCTTGAAGTCGCCGGCATAGTAATAGGTGTCGGCTATACGGTCGTGGGTATCGCTGGTGAGTGTGGAGTCGAGCGTACCCGATGCCAGAGCGAGTTCGAAGTTCTTGCGCGCCTCCTCAAAGTTCTTCTGCTGATATTGTGCGTAACCGAGGTTGTAGAGCGCCTTGCCATAGTTGGCGTCGGTCTTGTCGGCATCCTTCACATATTCCTTCAGGTTGCTCACGGTGCTCTCGTAGTCGCCGCCGATGTATTGTGTTTCGGCAAGCCACAGTCGGCTTTCGTTCAAAATCTTCTTATCGTAGTTACCCACCTTGATAGCCTTCTTCAGATAGTTGGCGGCTTCCTTGCGGTAGCCCTTCTGCATCGACTTCACGCCCAAGTTGTAGAGCACATTCTGCTTAGCCTTCAGAATGGTGGGGCTTGGATTCTTGATGTTTTCAATACTGGTGAGCGCGCGCTCGTAGTTGTTGGTGGTGTAGTAGAGTTGCACAAGGTGCTTTTCCACCGCACTCTTATAGGTGGAATATGGGAACTCGTTGAGGAAGTTCTCAAAGAGTTCAATGTCGTTGCCAAACGGAGTGGTGCTGCCCTTGCTCTGGCACACGGCGTAGTTGTAGTAGGCGTTTTCCTTCACCTCTCTGTCGAAGTCCATGCTCGACGACTTTTCAAACGCCAAAGCCGCCAACTTGCTTTCGCCCAGTTTGAGTTGGCTCTGACCGATGTAGAAGTAGGCGCTTTGTGCCATGTCGTCGGCCACGTCGGTCACTTGGCTCAGGTGCTGCACAGCGTTAGTGTAGTCGGCAGAGTCGTAGTCCATCACACCCAGTGCGTAAGATGCCGAGCGCATCAGTGGGTCTTGTGTGGTGGCCACATATTTATTGAGGTGCTCGCGGGCCTTGGTCACCTTGTCTTTGTGGTAGTAACTCTCACCCACAAGACGGTGGATTTCGGGAGCGAAATAGTCGTTCACCTCATCGCTCAACAGCGTTTCGCCCAGCGAAATCACACGGTCGTAGTCCTTGTGGTTGAAGTCGATTTGGCACATGTAGTATTGGCTCTGGTAGCCCAATTCGCCAGCACGGTCGATGTCGGAGAACTTAGCGTAGGCGGCATCGTAGTGCTTGTTGGCGTAGTCGATGTAAGCGTTGTAGAAACGGGTGGCATTGTCGTAGCGGCGTGTGCCTTTCAGCGTTTCGTAGAGGTAGCGAGCCTCGGCATACTGCTCCAGCTGGAGGTTACAGTATGCCATGCGGTAAATGAGGTCTTCATTCATGTCGCCGTCGAGCGCACGCTCGCGCACCTGACTGTAAGAGGTGAGCGCATCGCCATATTCGCCATGATAGAAGTGGAGGTTACCAATCCTCATCAGCACATCGGGCATCAACTCCGAAGTGGGATAGTTGGCGGTGAATGCTCGGAGTGCGTTAAGAGCCCCAGCCTCATCGCGTTCGAGGCGGCTCAAAGCCATGTAATAGTCAGCCTGTTCGCGCAAGGTTGCACTTGAAGGCAATTCCTTCACTCGCTTCATCTGGTCGATGGCGCCAGTGTAGTTGTGGCTCTCATACATGAGTTTTCCACGCTCGAAATAGCCTTGTGCATCGCTACCGGTGAGCACATTTTGCGCACCCACCAATGCAGGAACTGCAAGGCTGGTCGAAAGTACGACTGTTTTCAGTTTCATCATGCTTATTATATGTTTTAATCCCGTAAAACTACGGACACAATTATCCAAAGTATATAATTATGCAAATTTACTCATTATTCCCAAATTCTTGCCATTACCCGCCCTCTTTTCTCCTTAAAAAATTGTAAATCCACCAAATCGACAAAAAAAACCAAGCCATCAGCCTCATTGGTAAACGAAAAAGAGTGGAAATATTTGTCAGTCTTTCAAGCAGCCTATAGGCACCACATACACGCCGTCGGTTCGTCGGTAGGCGTAGTCGCCTGTGCCCACAAGCACCATCATGAAGGAAGGTTCGTTCATTTTTTCGGTATTGATCTTCTCTGCCAGTTTTTTCAGATTCTCTGCACCCTCGTTGATAAGTCGGTCGCCACCGAGTTTTATCTCCACAAGCCCGTATTTACCATTGCGAAGGTGAACCACCGCATCACATTCCAAGCCACTTTTGTCGCGGAAATGATACACCTCGCCATCAATGGCATCGGCAAACACGCGGAGGTCGCGCACGCAAAGCGTTTCAAAAAACAACCCCATCGTGTTAAGGTCTTTCAGTAAATCGTTTGGACCAAGCCCCAAAACGGCAACGCCGATAGACGGGTCGATAAAATAGCGGGTGTTTGCCGTTCTGACCGATGTCTTTGAACGCAAGTTTGGATTCCAAGCCTCGGAATCTTCAATCACAAAAATCTTTCGCAACGCCTCCATGTAGCCGCCTGCTGTTTTTACGCTGATTTCATTTTCGTCGTTGGTGGCCATATCAGCCACGATGGTGCCGATTGTGGCTTGAGAGCCTTGGTTACGAGCATAAGAGCGCAGCAATAATCGAGCTGTAGTGGAATTGCGATTAACCCCATCTACTCTGGAAATGTCTTTTTTTATCACAGCATCCACATAGTCGAAAGCTTGCGAAAGAGCGGCTTCTGCTTCCAATCCACAAGCGAAAGGCCAACCACCACGGCATATCAGATATGCCAGGTCGTCGATTTTGAGTTTGTTGACAGCCAAGATTTTATCAGGAGACTCAAACAACTCCTTCAGACTCACTTTTCCATTCGATTCTCCCGACTCATACAAACTCATCGGGCGCATCGTCAGCCAGCTGAAACGGCCTGTGCCAGAATGGTGCATATCTTTTTCTTCCACAGGCACAGCAGAGCCAGTCAATACAAACTGCCCCACCTCGTGCCGGTGGTCAACTTCAAATCTTATGGCATCCCATAGTTTTGGCGCAAGTTGCCATTCATCGATAAGCCTTGGGGTATCGCCATCTAACAACACCGATGGTTCGATTTCTGCCATTTGCAAGTTCGTTTCCAGCGATACAGGATTATCCATATACAATATGCTTTTAGCCTGCTGCTCGGCAGTGGTGGTTTTGCCACACCACTTGGGTCCTTCTATCAAAATGGCACCTTTACTTGCCAACTTTTTGGCAAGCATTTTATCTGCTATTCTTGGTTTGTATTCCATTTGGTTAAATTTACTGGTTTTCAGATGCAAAGATATGAAAAAAGTTTTACATTTCCTCAGTTGGTAAGTTTTTATTTCCTCAGTTGGCAAGTTTTCACTTCCTCAGTTGGTAAGTTTTTGCTTCCTCAGTTGGCAAGTTTTTGCTTCCTCAGTTGGCAAGTTTTTGCTTCCTCAGTTGGCGTGTTTTTGCTTCCTCAGTTGGTAAATGGTGAGGGGAAATGTGAATGGTGCATAAATAGCGAATAAGGAATTTAAGGCACAAATACAGAACTACTTCCGTAATTTTTCATAACTTTGCGGGGAATTTTATTTTTTAATGATGATGAAAATCAAATGTTTATTGTTTGGAGCGGTGATGCTGATGGGGCTTTGCGCCTCCAGTTGCTCGAAGGCTAACGCCCACGATGGCACACAAGCCGATTCAGTGTGCATCGTTGATTCCGACTCTATTCGCATCGCCGACTCAATTCGAATGGCTGATTCCATTCGCATCGCCGACTCGATTCGGGTGGCGGACAGCACCTACCACATCACGCTGCTTTTCGCTGGCGACTTGATGCAGCACAGCCAGCAAATACAGATGGGGCGAAAAGCCGATGGCACATACGACTACAGCCTCTGCTTTAAATATATGAAGGAGGAAATTGAGCGTGCCGATGTGGCGATAGCCAATTTCGAGACCACGCTCGGCGGCGCGCCCTACACCGGCTATCCGCAATTCTGCTCGCCCGACCAGTTCCTGATCGACAGCCGCGACGCCGGCTTCGACATCATGCTCACCGCCAACAACCATGTGTGCGACCGCTATTCGAAGGGCTTTGAGCGCACCATCGCCATAATGGACTCGCTGAAAGTGCCTCACCTCGGATCATACGTGAATGAGCAAGAACGAGAGAAGAATTACCCTTTCCTGCTGGAGAAGAACGGTTTCCGCATCGTGCTGCTCAACTACACCTACGGCACCAACGGCATCCCCACCCGTAAGCCTAATGTGGTGAACTATATCGACAAGAAGCAGATAGCTATCGACATTGCCAAGGCGAAGGGCATGAACCCCGACGCCATTATCGCATGTATGCACTGGGGCGTGGAATACACACTGCAACCTGTGCCTGCGCAGCGACAACTCGCCGACTGGCTTTTCAGTCAGGGCGTGACGCACATCATTGGCGGTCACCCTCATGTGGTGGAGCCGATGGAGGTGCGCACCGATGTCGCTGGCGATAAGCATGTGCTGGTGTATTCGCTCGGCAATTTCATTTCAAACATGAGCAAGCCTAACACCACCGGCGGCATGACCGTGCGCCTGCAACTAAGCAAACAGCACGGCAAAACCACCCTCGCCCACACCGACTATTCGCTCTACTTCGTGAGCCGTGGCTTGTCGAACGGCAAGGGGCAGTCGATGGTGCTGCCAGCCTCCATGCCCGACAGCCAACTCAACGCCCACGAGCACGCCGTGAAGCACCAGTTCACCCGTGCAGCCCGCGCCATGTTTGCGCGCAGCAACAAAAACGTATCCGAACGCCGAATCCCCCTCCCCACAGTGAAAAAATAACTTGACAACTGTTGGGGGGATTATATACCCTATCACACAGGAGGATTAACTGGAATTTTGCCAGTTTATCCCCCTGCTTTTTTATCCTTAAAATTTGCTTGTTTGGCGTGAAAATCGGGGTGTTTATCTAATTCGTTTGGAAAAACTTTATGTGTGAATTAATTTTTCATTGTGATTAATATGCTTTTTCATAGTAAAGCAAGCGATAACATTTAATTTGAATTTGTGGAATTGTGTTGATCGTGCAATTCCGCACCAAAAAGTTTGTAAGAGTGATTTTTCGCTTCTCTCGCAGTGATTGCGCGGGAAGTTTTTTTTGCACCCCCACCCCACCAAAAAAAATTGGAAATGATATACAAGTTGTCCCCGTGATAATTTAGTAATGATTGAAAAAATCCCGTAGGGATTTGATGTGCGTAGGCAGGTATGTAGCGAAAGTTATGCGAAATGAGCGAAGCGAAATGCCTGCAAATGTCGCATAACAAATTTGCATCCCAGCGGGATGCGATTTCGCCATTATACGGCAATTTGATGTTGTCGCATTCCGCTGGAATGCAACATCCTGATATATCTATTGCAGGCATTTCGAAAAGATTCCATTTCGCTTCGCTCCATTACATCTTTTCTGCATACCTGCCTACACACATCAAATTCCTAACGGAATTTCATCGCATCTTTTTCGGGACAACATGTATATCATTTCCAAAAAAAATAAATCGATAATTCGAAAATTCATTGATTTTTAATTCGGGGGTGTTAATTGGAAAAAATGGATTAAATTGGGTGTTTCTATCAGGCACACTGGGCGCATCAAGCACACTGGACCTATCCGACGCATCAGGCCTACCTGGCCCTGCGCTTCCCCCCCCCACAAAAAAATCTTGTTGACTCGTTGACCTGTTGGCTCGTTGACTATTTAAATGTGCGATTGTTGGCTTTTTTTGCTAACTTTCCCAAAAAAATGTTATCTTTGCAGTCGACATAACCGCCTCTTGGGCATCAGGAATTAAAAACTTAATAGCGACATCATATGTTTAGACAATCTACTCGTGAAGAAGACCTGCAACGTGCTGATACCATCGTAAATGGCATCATTGATGGTAAGATACTAGGAAAAGGCAAGAAGAACATTGAACTGTCAGACTTGCTGAAAGAATTGTTCCATCTGAAGAATCTTTTAGATGATGACTTCCAGACATTCGTAGAAAAACTCCTTTCGAAAACGGAAGGGAAGGTCCACAATTATGTGCTTGACTACATGTACAGTAAAGAGAAGATGGAATTATTTCCATTGAATACGCTTAAGAACATGGCCCTTTGTGGTGAAAAACACGCTTTAAGTTATTTCAATCAGAATGAGCAACTTCTTAAATTCCCCGATGATGCTTGCATATATTGGGCGCTTCCTGATCATGGTAGTGAAGCTGGTATGGATAGTTCAGAATGGTCTGTTTATCTCAGTAATGGGACATTTGACGATAATCTTGCAGAAGTCATTACCAAAGACCCCCGTCCATTAGATGATAACTATTGCGGAATTGTAGAAGGCCTTATTGAAGGATATGCGAATAACGGGGAATATGAAAAAGCTGTTGATGCCTGGGCTATCATTCGGGAAAGATGTCTAGATTATGAATATGATTACTTGTTCGATAAGGTTCCAGTCCGTAAAGCATTGGATTATTTCGATTGTTGTGATGACGAATCATACTGGTTGTGGGATGAGCTGAACAAGGCTTTGGATAATAATGATAAGGGTGCTGTTGTCGACTCAGGCTTGGCACTATTGTCAGATGAGATATTCTATCATTATCTTGGAGAAGCTGAAGAAGAAAAAGTTAATGCCGAACGGGCATGGAAGTTCTACAAGATGATAGGTTGTAAGGATGATGCTGTATGGGAAGAAATTATAGACTATGACGATTCGTTGGAGAACCGTCCAGAACCAGATTACAAAGTAGAAAAGCCAACAGAAAAAATCGACAATTCTCTTACAGAGCCTGTTAAACCAGAAGCGAAGGCTATTCCTCAATCTATCTGGCATCAAGTTAAAGTTGAAGAATCATCTTCAGCAGAAGCCAAGGCGCAAGAAAAGTCGAATGCTGAGAAAAAACAAGATGCCAAGGATACTAAGGCTATACCCGAGCCAAATCACCAAAAGGTACCCGAGCCTACCACTTTGCCAGCTAATGATCCCGTGCCTACTCGTCAGCAAGAGTCAGATGTCACCATGTCACCAAAGGCCGTTGAGTCTCAGGATGCAGACGCGCTTTACGACATATACCTTAAGAAAAAGACTATCAAGAACCTGAGGGCTGCGGCCAAGGCAGACCATCCTCGGGCAATGTATGAGTTAGGGATGCACTATCTGGATCTCCATAATAAGACTCCAATATGGAAAAAAGCTGTCAAGGGTACCAAGACCAATAAGAAACGTGGAGAAGAGTGGATTGCCAGAGCAGCAAAGTTAGGGTGCCAAGACGCGAAGATATATAAAAAACAGCCTGCTATGCGAAAGAGAAAAATCGTGATGAACAAACAGCCTAAGGTCAAGTTGTTCCAGGAATCTTTTGATGGGTGCGAGTGCGGTTGTTGTCTGTTCATGGTCCTGGCAGGCATAGCTATTGTGGGTTGGGTATTCTTTTAGCTCTTTTGGAAATTTAATATAGCTAACCATGTCTCTGACTATTTGAGCCGGGCGCATTCGTCTGTAAAGGTTGCTATGGCATGGCTTACCAATGATTTTCTGTTTTCATCTCTCAACGCTTGCCTTGAACGAGGGATGAAAGTAGAGTTCATTTTACTATATGATTCTATCAATTGGCAACCATGCGCACCTGATTTTAATGTTTTTATCCAGAAAGGTGGTCTTTTCCATATTGCAGATCCCTCTATAAGGTTTATGCATCATAAGTTCTGTCTGATCGATGATGAATCTGTCATGACAGATTCCTATAACTGGACTTACTCAAGTTTCGGATTCATATTCTATAGGTACTTGATATTAATGAGATAGCCGGCAGAACCGAAATCTTCTAACTTGCGCCCTTGACTGTGAATTTCATCAATGCAGAATCCCGGCTGATTGGTTGCGAAATATGCCTTGTCGAGATTGAAAAACTCCGGAATATTTTCAGCCTTTGACGCAAGACGCTCCAGTGTCCGATAGAAGAACACTACAGCCACACAAACAGCGCAAACAGCAATTATCAGCGATATGATGACCTTATTTCATAAGAACATAAATCGTTTAAAATGCAACTTATTTGAACGATATTATTTAGCAGCAAAAATCACTCGGTTTATAGCCTCTTTAAACACAGAGAATTCAACCTCCTGAAGTGGAGCACATTCATAATCACAATATGTGAATACGGAAATATGGTCAACATTAAATTGGGGGTGTGATTGAATTGGGGCATTGTTATGTGCGTTTTATGCATTTAGGTATTCTCTGCCTAATTCGCGTACTGCTCCGAGAATATATTCCTCTCTTTCTTTTGATGGTTTTTTGAAACCATTGATATAGTTGCGCAACAAGGTGGCGTTGATTTTACATTTCTTGGCAAATTCTGCTATGTTGATTTCCGGATGCGTCATGAAGAATCGTTGTAATACAGATGGTTCTGCATCCTCATACTCAAAACTTTCAAAGCTCACATCTTCGTCAAGTGCACGCCAATGAAAACCATCAAGTCCAGTGGTGTACTGTGCACGCTCTTCATCGGTGGCATCTTTCAGTTTTGGATACCACAACAGCGATTGCTTCAGAATTTTCCCTTGCTCATCTTCACCAAAGATGTGCTCGCCGTCAAACCATATTTTAGTAATCTTTTTCATCGCTTTCATCGCTTGTCTTTCTTGTTAAAATAATTGTCCCAGTATTTAATGATGAGGTCTTTATTCTCGTCGATCACGGCGACAATGCGCTTCAAGTCACTTGCTTTTATGTTGTGTCGCTCTCTTAGCACAAAATTTGCACCATCCCAGTCGAAAATTGCAAGACCATCGTGTCCTTCTACATGCACATGGATTGGTTCATGCTCTCTGCTGTAAAAGAAGAACGAGAAGCCAAAAAACCGAAATATTTCAGGCATAAGTAAATTTTTTACATTTATTATTTTGCACAAATATAGGTATTATTTTCAATACCCACAACAGGCGAGCAACATTTTCCCAAGTGAAATTCGCTTTTTTGATAAGTCGCTTTTATGCCGTCAAAGATTCGGGGGTGTTAATTGGATAAAAATGGATTAAATTGGGTGTTTCTATCAGGCACTGGGCTTATCAGACCTGTCAGACCCTGCGCTCCCCCCCAAAAAAATTTGTTGACCTGTTGACCCGTTGGCTCGTTGACTATTTATAATGTGCGTTTGTTGGCTTTTTTTGTTAACTTTGCAATTCGGATTATTTTTTCCGAAAACGACAAAGAAAACAACATTATCTTTAAAACAATAATATTAAGAAGTTATGGTTATCGGCTATAGTGCAAAACACATGCTTGAAGAAGAAGGTCAGCTCGGACTTTTTGGAAGGCTAACCGTGGAAGCCATGGCAGAGCATTTCCAACACGACGACTATATATTATACGCTCCCGACACCAAGAACGACACCACTTGTATCAACAATCTGCTGGTGCACTCATCAGTGCATCTGAAGACACCACACAGCAGCGGTTTTGGCAACCACAACAGCAAGGCTATCGTGCAAGCCACGCATCGCCATGGTGTGCAGGTGTTTCACGGATTGGCGACCGACATTCCCGAAGGACTGGAGCGCAACGGCATTGCCACGGTGCTGACGGTGGGCAACTTGCTGCACAAGCATTACCCCGAACGCTATTCGTGGACGGAACGCTTTTTCATCAACAGGGCATTCAAGAAGGCACTGAAAAGCGTGGATGCCGTGGTGGCGATGAGCGAGTTTAGCAAAAGCGAAATTGTGGACCAGTATGGCGTGGACCCCGAAAAAATCAGGGTGATTATGCCGGTGTGCGAAAAGGTGTTTGCCGAATCGGTGTCCGACGAGGCGAAGAAGGTGCACCGCCAGCGATTTGGCTTGCCCGAACGATTTATTTTGGTGCCCGGTATGCTCGACGAGCGCAACAATATGCTGAAGGTGGTTGATGCCTTGGCAAAGTTGGGCGATGACGAGTTGGGTATCGTGGTGATAGGCCACCGCAACGGCTATTACCAAAAAATCAAGGCTCACGCCGCTCATTTGGAACTCCCCACCCCCATCGTGCGCATCAGGGAAAGATACAACGCCGCCTTCAACGTGGTGTATGCCATGGCGTCGGTGGTGGTATACCCCTCTCGCTACGAGTGTGCGAGTATGCCCATCATGCGATGCCTGAGCTGCGGCACACCTGTGGTGGCTGCCACTGGCTCGTGTATGGAGGAATATGGCGGTGATGCCGCACTCTATTTCAACCCCGACTCTGCCGACGAACTGGCTGATGCCATTTCTCGCGCCATGGGCTCGGAGCGTGAAGCGCTCTTAGCGGCCGCCAAGGTGCAAAACGAGAAGTTCACCTCGCTGCGCTTGGCCACCCAGTACCGCGAACTCTACCACGAATTGCGAAGCAACAAGAAACATCGATAATATTAACATATCAGAATATGGCAAAAGCAACTGAAATCGACATTGAAGCCCGCGCAAAAGCCGGACGCGAGAATTTTCTGAAAGGCTACAACTGCGCCCAATCGGTGATTGCGGCTTTTGCAGATGTTTACCCTTCCGACGACATCGACACGCTCTTGCGCCTGTCGGCTTCGTTTGGTGGTGGCATGGGGCGCTTGCGCATGACTTGCGGCGCGGCGAGCGGTATGTTTATGCTTGCCGGACTTGAAAACGGCAGCGCCACCCCCGGCAATATGGAGGCACGCACCCGAAACTACGCACTGGTGCAGGAGTTGGCGGCGAAGTTCAAAGAGGAAAACGACTCGTTGATTTGCGCCGAACTCTTAGGTATGCGCACTGGCAAGATTGAGCCACCACGCCCCAGCGAGCGCACCACCGAATACTACCGCGAGCGTCCATGCCCACGCCTGGTGGAATGTGCCTGCCGCATCTACGCCCGCCACCTCGCAAACAAGGATGACTGATTTTTTAGATAATAAGGAGATATGATGAAACGATTTGTAATTATGATGCTGATGCTTGCGCAAGTGGCTACGGTGCTTGCCGGTCAGTATGAACTGATTAGCGACACGCTCACAAATTCGAAGATTTATCCGGGCACCACTCATGCGCTGCAGGTGTATGTGCCCGAAAAATACAACGGCCAAGAACCAGCGTGCCTGTATGTGGGACTCGACGGTGTGCTTTGCAACGCCCCTACCGTAATCGACACGCTGATTGCGCAGGGCAAGATGCCTGTGACCATCGGTGTGTTTTTGCAGCCGGGCATGGTGCACGATGCCATGGGCAATGTGGTGCGCTACAACCGTAGCAACGAGTTTGACCGCACTTCACCACTTTTCGCCGAATTTCTGGAAAAGGAGGTGCTGCCCGAAGTGCAAAAACTCACCGACAGCAAGGGCAACCCTATCCGCATTTCTCGCCACACCGAAGACCACATGATTTTCGGGTTGAGCAGTGGCGGTATCGCCGCATTCATGGCGGCATGGCACCGTCCCGACTTGTTTTCGCGCGTGTTTAGTGGCGTGGGCACTTTTGTGGGTATGCGTGGTGGCAACGAGGTGCCTATGTTTGTGCGCAAGGGCGAGCCTCGTGCACTGAAGGTGTGCTTGCAAGACGGCACCGACGACGCTTGGAATCCGCTGTTTGGCAACTGGTACGAGGGCAATCAGATGCTTGCCTCGGCACTGGATTTCGCTGGCTATAAAACCAAATTCGACTGGAGCGACAGCGGCCACGATGTGGGACGCGCCACCCTCATTTTCCAAGAAGTGATGGAATGGATATGGGAAGGCTGGCCTGCCGACGTGGTGCCGGGTGCCACCAAAAACGATTTGTTGAGCAAAGTGCTCGTGCCCGATAGCGAATGGGAACTTGCCGACACGGTGGTGAATATGCCTGCCTCTTGGGGCAACATGGTGTATTACCCCGACATGAGCCTTGCCGTGAAGGAGGCGCAAGGCAGCAACTGCCTGAATCAGGTGATTGTGGACGACGGTCAGAATATGTATGAACAGCCTTTCTACTGGCTGCACAGTTTCGACAATGCCCAACTCGAAATCGGTCCGATGGAATTTGACGCCGATGGCAATCTGTGGGTGACCACCAACGCCGGTATTCAGATTTGCGACCAGAACGGTAGAGTGCGTGGCATGGTGATGCTGCCCTGCCTTGGCGAAAAGAAGAACTGGAAAGCCATCAAAATCCAAGACGGCTCCGTTGTGCTCTTCGACGAACAGCAAAACGCCTACGTCCGCCCATTCCGCGTAAAAGCTCCCCAAGGCGGCACCCGCCCCAAATCCCAAGGCCAAGGATAGGTCTCTGGAAGTCAACGAGTCAACAGGTCAACAAGATTTGATGGGTCAGACGAGTCCGACTTGTCCGACCCGTCAGACACCCAAAAAAACTCGTTGACTCGTTGACCTGTTGACTCGTTGACTCGCTCACTCCTTTGTGAGCACTCGTGGGAGCAGGGTGCGCACGCCTGAGGCGAATTGCACTTCGCAACTGCCGTTGGGCTTCACACCCACCACCGTGCCTTGACCGAACACAGCATGCTTCACGATGTCGCCGATATGGATTGCGCCGTCGTCGGCAGCCGATGCCGGGACTTCGCTTGAGGGGCTGTCGTCGTAACTTTCGATACCCAACTGGTCGTTTAATTCGTCAATCATCGCTTTTGCATTCATATAGATGTGGGGTGGAATCTTTCGCTTCACATCTATGATATTTTCGGGAATCTCCATCAGGAAGCGAGAGGGAAATTTGCCGCACTGGTTGGCTGCGCTGTAGCCCTCGCTCTCGGTCAGAATCAGTTCACGCTCGGCGCGCGTAGCCGCCACATACATCAATCGGCGTTCCTCTTCCTCGGCAGCCTTCAAACGCTCACGAATGGCGCGATGGCTGGGGAAAACACCCTCGTTCAGCCCCATCACAAACACATAGGGGAACTCCAATCCCTTCGCCTGGTGAATGGTCATCAACTTCACTGCATCTTCGTTGCTGCGATAGTCAGCATTGGTGTAGAGCGCGATGTCTTGCAGATAATCATCGAGCGACACCGGTTCTTCGCCCAAGCGTCGGCTGTTTTCATAGTCCTTGATGCTGTGGAGCAATTCGGTGATATTTTCAAGTCGGTCTTCGTCCTCATCGCTGCGATATTCCTCTTTCAGACCGCTGCTCGTGAGCACTTGGTCGAGCGTGCTGCCAATGCCACAACCCTTCGCTATCAGGGTGCGGCCAGCCTCTATCTCCTTCACAAAATCAGCCATTTGCGTGCGGCGGAGTTCGGGCGAATCGATGAAGGCACTGAGCGTTTCATACAGCGACATCGGCTGCTCTAAATTCTCCGCGCGCCTAATCAGCCATTCAAGCGACTTTTTGCCGAATTTGCGCGACGGCACATTGCACACACGCAAAAACGCCAAATCATCGTTCGGGTTGGCAATCAGGCGCAAATACGACAGCGCGTCCTTGATTTCCTTGCGCTCGAAGAAGCGAATGCCACCCCACACGGCGTAGGGTATGCCATTCTTAATCAACTCCTGCTCCACTCCACGCGATAGGTAAGCCGCACGGAAAAGAATGGCGATTTCACCATAGGAGCCCTTGCCTTTTTTCACCGCCTTGGCGATGGTGTCGGCTATCCACTTACATTCCTTGCTGTCGTCGTCGGCGTGGTAATGCACCACTCGCACGGCACGAGGCTTTTCGGTGAACAAGTCCTTTGGCACACGGTTGCGGTTGTGGCTGATGATGGCGTTTGCCACGTCGAGGATATCGGGTGTGGAACGATAGTTCTGATTGAGCACGATGTCGGTATCGGCATGGAAATCCACAAACAACTGCGGACGCGACCCACGCCACTCGTAAATGGCTTGGTCGGGGTCGCCCACCACGCACAGGTTGCCCAGTCCGCCGCTCAAAATCGTGAACAGTTCCCATTCGTCGGCATCGCAGTCCTGCACCTCGTCAATTTGCAGATAGTTGAGTTCCGACTGCCACGCCTTGCGCACTTCGGGGAAATTGTGGAGAATGTAGAGCGTGAAATACATCAAATCATCGAAATCCACGGCAAACAACCGAAGTTGCTCCTTCAGGTAATTGCAGAAAAACTGCATATCGGCTTGCGGCTCCGCCTTCGAATGAGGAAGCATAAATTGCGCCACATAGTCCATGCGCATCTTCCCTTTGGTTTTCCCGATATGGGCGAGGTGCTTGTTCACGGTCGATTTCTTTCGGTCGATATTCATCGCCTCCATAATGCGCTTCACCATCGCCTTTTTATCCTCATCGTCGAGAATGGTGAAAGTTTTCGGATAGCCCAAGCGATGGATTTCCTTGCGCAGAAATTTTACGCAAAAGCCGTGAATGGTGCACACATAGTCGGTCACCAGCCCCGAATCCACCAACCTGGATATGCGGTGCTTCATTTCCTGCGCCGCCTTGTTGGTGAAAGTCATACACAGAATGTTGCCAGGGTCCACACCAAGCACATTCACTAAATAGGCATATCGGTGAGCAATCACGCGCGTTTTGCCAGAGCCTGCGCCAGCAATGATGCGCACACTCCCCTCGGTGGCTTGAACAGCCTCCTGCTGCCGTTCGTTCAGATTTTTGAGCAATTGATTCATCATGCGATTTTCGGTATTACCCCACAAAGATAACACATTTTCCCCCAATTCCCCAACACCCCACCCCAAAACACATAATACCAATAATTTACAAAAACCTCAAAAATCAACACTTTTCAGCCTCATCTACCCTCATAATCAACAACACCATAACGTAGGAACATGCCTTCGGCATGTTTCGCTGCAATCGGCAATGTTCAACGCATCACCCAACATGCCAAAGGCATGTCCCTACGCTATGGCGTTATCGTTTTGGGGAATTTGATACGGTTTTTTTCCAAGAAATCATTTTATCATCAGGGGGAATGGATAGAAGTGAGATTCATGGTATTGATTTCAGGTTTTCAACATTTGGTGGGGGATCACTTGTTTGGTGGCAAAATTAATTGGGAAAGAAGAAAAATGCAAATTCACGCACCCTTAAATATAGTCAAAATGTACTGATGGAGTGAATTTTATCCCACAAAAACAGGCAAAAACGCCGATTTATCACTATATTTGCAATCACCAAAACTCACCAATCCTCACGAATATGACACAAAAACAAACACAGGAAAAGCCAATATTAGGAAAGTGGAAAAATTTCTACAACCACCATATTCCGCAAGAGAAAACCATTCTTGACCAACGCCGCCAGCACCTGACAGCGTGGTATGTGGTGCTGCTCATACTGGGCATACTCGCCGACTTGCTGGAGGTGTCGGGGTCGTTCGACATCTTCTATAAATACACCAACAGCGTGATGCTCGCACTCACACTGCTATACACTGGGCGCTATATCGCCATGAAAACCAGCATCACACGCACCATGGCACTGCTGTCGGGCAACACCCAACTTTTTATCGCCACCGACACCGTGTATTGCGCCCTCTCGCCCTCGGTGCCACACCCCCAAATGGTGATTCTGGTGAATATGCTCATCTTGGCAGGAAATATCATGTTTTCCATCGCCACGTTCCAAAGGGCAATCACGCTGTTCAATGTGGCGATAGCCGTAGCCACATTCTATTCGTGCATGATATTCTCCGACAACTACGAATTTCAGCAATATTTCACGATGGTGGTGCTGCTGTTCACCTTCACAGGCATTCTCGGACTGCACATCGCACACAACACGCGCCAACTGCAAAGCGACTACGAGTCAATCAAGGAAGAGGAAGAAGAACTGATGCGAGTGCTCCAGCTCAACAAGGAGCAACTGAAACTCTATATCGAGCTGTCGAAGCGTGAATACAAGGAGGACGAAACACGACTCATTCTCGCAAAATTCAGTGAAAAGACACAGAAATACGTGGTTGACAACGTGACGAAATACATCCAAGGCGAAAAATACAACGACGATCGCATCAAGGAGCAATTCCCCGAACTCTCGCCATCTGAACGCGAAATCGTGCACCTCATTCTGCGCGGACACAAGTTGGGAGCCATCTGCACCATACTCAACAAATCGGAGTCAAACATCAACACCCAGCGCGCCAACATTCGTCGAAAACTCGGCCTCCACCCCACCGACAACCTCAACAAAGCCTTAGAATCCCGCATGTCCGCCCCCACCAAATAACAAGATCCGGAAACTTGTCGGTACAGTGGAAAATTCCTGGGGATAGATTATGCATCTGTTGCCGAATCGTGAATGTAAGCAAAAACAAAAACATAAAAAACAGCCTTGGAGCAACGTGGAATGCTTCGCATTTGGCGGTGCGACTGTGCGCTTTGCGTCATTGGAAACGAGTTTCCATGCCGCCAACCGCACAATCCCTCCGCCACCCTCTTACGAGGGCTCACCACATTTCCCCAAGGATAAAAACCGCTCGCCGTTTCACGGCGAAAAACCCCAAATGAAACAATCTTCTGGTAGGGACGTGATATTTCACGTCCGCCCATAATCACAGTAACACATTGAATATCAATCATCTATAACAGAAGCGAATTATCGCACCACTACCATGCTTTTTTTCGGGAGAGTCGGTGTTTACTTTATTTATCCACTGAACCCCGACTTGTCTGACAACAAATCACATACAAAAAAGCACTGGGCAGAACGGGGGGGTGTTCTGCCCAGTGTTGGGGATTATGCGTATAACAATTGCAAGGGGTTAGCGGAGTTGCTTGGTGGTGGTGATAGTGCCGTCGGTGTGGCGGGCTACCACGATGTTGATGCCTTCGAATGGCACTGCGCTTTCGCGACCCATAGCGTCGAAGTAGCGAACCGATTCCACAGGAGCAGTGGTCTTCACTTCAGTAACTGAAGTTTGTTCGGTTTTGCCTGCTGGCATGAAGATTACCAAGCCGAGGGTTTCGTTGTCAACTTTGTGCCAAACCACCTTCTCGATGCTTACGCTGTCTTGTGCTTCCACATTCCAGAGGTTGCCTTGAGCATAAACGGTCTTTGGACCATTGTTGAAGAGGTCGTAGAGCACGTTGTTGTTGCCATTGTTCTTAAACACGTTTTCGCCTGGGTTGTAGTCGGCAGCGTTCTTGTCTTCCACCTTACCAGCGTTCACTTCTGGTGAGCCGATGATGGTCACGCCCCAGAGGTTGTTTTGGATAAGGTTGCCCTTGATGTAGGCTGCGCCCTTGCCAGCAGAATCGTAGATGCTGATACCGCTACCACCGTTGTTGGCGTTGGTTTCGTAAGTGTTGTCAACGATGTCGTTGTCGATGATGTAGGCGTTCACAGGACCGGTAACGTTGATACCGTAGCGGTTTTCCTTCACCACGTTGTTCTTGATCACCACCTTGTTAGAGAAAGCCATGCCAAGCATATTGCTCACAGCAATACCACCCACCTTGGTGTAGTGTCCACCGATAATGGTGTTGTCCGAGATTTCCACATCTTCTGTACCGCAGGTGGTGAGGTTGATTTGTGGACGGTTAGAGTTCTTGTAGTTGTTGGCACCGAAGTAGCAGTTGGTGATTTTGATGCCGATTGGGGTGTTGGCACCGTTGCTGATAGCTGCTGAAGCACTTTCAAGGAAGTTGCAACGATCCACCAAGTTGCCAGTGCAAGATGCGGTGAAGTTGAGGACACCGCCAGAAGAAAGTGTACCATTGTATTTATAGAAAGTGCAGTTTTCTGCTGTCAACTGAGCCTTGTCGCCACCGAAAGTGAAGCCCACATACTCAAAGCGAGCATTTTTGAGGATAGCCTTGGCATTGTCGCTAAGCATACGGAATCCCTTTGGAGTGGACTCCTCACTGTCGCGAGTGATGAGCACGGTGTCGGCAGGAGCACAGTCGAGTGTACCGTTTACTCTCACTTGAAGTTTGTTGGTAAACTTCACCACTTCGTTGTTTTGCAAACGAAGCACGTCGCCGTCGGAGATGGTGAATGTGGAGTCGAGCACCCAAGCGCCTTCAACCTTATGAACACCGCAAGCCTCAATCTTGGAGAGGTCTTCGAGGGTGTAAACCGTACCATTGCCTGGAGAAACGAACTCGTCGGCATAGGCGCCAGCAGCTAAAGCCGCAGCGAACATAAGAGTAATAATTTTTTTCATAAGCTTACGTTTTAATTATATTACTGAATTATTTGATATAACAAAATTAAGAACAATCCAAGAAAAAACCAAATTTGTGTACATGTATAACCATAGCAAAACCCAAAAATTACGATTTCTAATCGGCAGAGCCTCGCTTGTTGGATAATTTGTTGTAATTTTGCAACGTAATTTACAATCTATAATCCGACAAAAAAATGTTAGGACTCACATCTGCACTGGTCACCGTAGGACTACTGGTGATTTCAAACACTTTTATGACTTTCGCCTGGTATGGGCATCTGAAACTGCAAAACGCGGGCATTTCCACCCATTGGCCTCTGGCGGTGGTGATTTTGTTTTCGTGGGGCATCGCCCTGCTGGAATACTGCTTTATGGTGCCAGCCAACCGCATCGGTTTCTCCGAAAACGGCGGTCCATTCTCGCTGATGCAACTGAAAATCATTCAAGAGGTGGTCACCCTCACGGTATTCACCATTTTCGTGACCATCTTCTTCAAGGGCGAACAACTGCACTGGAACCACTTCGTGGCATTTTTGCTGCTGATTGCCGCCGTGGGCTTCGCATTCCTCGACACCAGCAAATAATGACATGGGCAAACTTGGCTTACATACCGAAAAGAGCATTTGGCAACGCCCTGCGTGGGTGGCGATTTTCGCTTTCACAGCCGCCTTCGCATGGGGTTGGGCTTATCCGCTCATCAAACTCGGATTCGCCGAATTTGGCATCGCTTCCGACCAGACTGGCAGCAAAATGCTGTTTGCCGGCGTGCGATTTGCCATTTCGGGGCTGATTATCTTGGCAATGGCGAAGGGCGCGCATCGGAGTTTCGTGATGAGCACCGGTGTGCGTGGCTGGGCGTTTATCCTTATTTTCGCCCTGCTCAACACCTCAATCCACTATGCTTGCTTCTACATCGGGCTCTCGCACAGCGCAGGTTCGCGCGCCGCGATTCTCAACTCGCTCAGCGTGTTCACCCTGGTGATTTTGGCGTGTGTGGCATATCCCTCCACCGACCGCCTCAACGCCAGCAAGGTGGTGGGCTGTGGGCTCGGATTTGTGGGCATACTGGCTCTGAACATTGGCGGTGCCGACAGCGGCGGCTTCACTTGGCTGGGCGACGGTATGATTATCGGCAACGCCCTTTGCTCTGCGGCAGCCGGGCTGATGACCAGAAAGATGAACCGACACATCGATGTGTTTGTTGGCACGGGCTACAGTCTGCTCGTGGGCGGCATCCTGCTTGCCATTCCGGGGTTGGCTATCGGTGGCACAGTACCGATGGTTACGGTGTGGGGCATTGTGATACTGCTATTGCTCATCGCCATCTCCACCGTGGCTTTCGGTCTGTATAACAAACTGCTCAGTTGCAACCCTGTGGGCAAAGTGGCAATCTTCAATTCGCTCATTCCTGTGATTGGCGCTGTGAGCAGTTGTATTTGCCTCGGCGAACCATTCTACTGGAAATACGCCTTCGCCGCCATACTCGCCGCCGCCGGCATCTACACCATCAACCAAGCAAAAAAATAAACCTTTCTGCCCTATTTTTCATTTGAATTAAAATAAGTAACTTTGTGAATCTGATAATACTAAAAAACAACCCTCCGTGGGCAGAGGTAAATGCCTAAATAGAATATTGAACTATATGACTAAAGAAACTTCAAAAAAAATAGCCATCACCGAAATGTGTGGAGGGAAAAAGATTTCTATACAAATGTATGGACCACACTCTTTAAACGAAGATGGCACCATTATGCCTTTTGAAGAACAAATGGCAATAGTTTCTCACTACTTGCATAATCAAGGGTTCAAATATGCAAAACCATACGAATCTAAAGCCGAGGGACTGATTGAAGATATTTACAACATTCAGAGCAAGCGAGTTGAAGAAGATTGTGTTTCAGACACAAGTGCTCAATATTCGCTGTTTTCGGATTTGTTTTCAGTACCTTTTTTGACCACCGACAACCCCAAATTCACATTTATAGACTTGTTCGCAGGTATTGGAGGGTTTAGAATGGCAATGCAAAATCTGGGTGGAAAATGTGTTTTTTCATCAGAATGGGATAAACAGGCTCAAAAAACGTACTTGTTGAATTATGGGGAAGTCCCATTTGGAGATATTACAAAAGAGTCCACCAAATCTTTCATTCCCGATGATTTCGATGTGCTGTGTGCAGGTTTCCCTTGCCAAGCCTTTTCGTTGGCAGGTAAGCGACTGGGGTTTGAAGAAACCAGAGGAACTCTGTTTTTTGATGTTGCAGAAATCATACGCAGGAAGCGTCCAAAGGCGTTCTTCTTGGAGAATGTGAAAGGATTGCTTATCCACGACAAAGGAAAGACCATACAAACCATACTCAGGGTTTTAAGAGAGGATTTGGACTATTTTGTTCCAGATCCACAAATTGTCAACGCAATGAATTTTGGGGTGCCACAGCATCGTGAAAGGGTATATATTGTAGGATTCAGAAAAGACCAAAATGTAGATGAATTTACATACCCAACACCAACCGACACTTCCAAAACATTTGCTGATATAAAAGAAGAAAACACGGTTTCGGCAAAATATTATTTATCCACGCAATATATCAAGACCCTTGTGGCTCATAAAGAACGCCACGCTGCAAAGGGTAACGGATTTGGATATGAGATAATACCTGACAACGGCGTTGCAAATGCGATTGTTGTTGGCGGTATGGGACGAGAGAGAAACCTTGTGATTGACCACCGACTTAAAGATTTCACCCCTGTCACCCACATTAAAGGCGAAGTTAATCGCGAGGGAATACGCAGAATGACGCCACGAGAATGGGCGCGTTTACAAGGTTTCCCAGAGGATTTCATCATCGGTGTGGCAGATGCTTCCGCCTACAAACAATTTGGCAATTCTGTTGCAGTGCCGGCTATTCAAGCCACAGCACAAGAAATAATAAAACGTATTCATCTTTCAAAACCCACAAATTATGGCACTAACAGGAAACAAGGGTGAGTGGAGCGAGATTTACACATTGTTCAAATTATTGGGTGACGGTGTGGTTTATGCAGGCGACCAGAATTTGAACAAAATCCAGGATTTGTTCTACCCCATTATAATGATTCTTCGCCAAGAAAAAGAGGGTGACATCAACTACCAACGAAAAGATAACGATGTGGTGATCCAAACTCCTCAAGGAGAGGAACTACTGCGAGTTTCGGCATCTTTGTTTCTTGAGGAAGCAGAGAAATTACTCAAAGCAACGCATGAAAATGACGGTGCTTTTGCCATTCCTCAAACTGAGGCTTTCATGAACCGCATCTATTGCCATTCTCTGAAAGCCAAATCAAGCGACAAGACCGACATACGAATTATTCTGCACGACCGTCGAACTAAGATGAATTCAGAGTTGGGATTTAGCATAAAATCACAACTTGGAGGTGATTCTACGTTGTTGAACGCCAGCAAATCCACCAACTTTAATTTCAAAATAGAGGGTGCCCAGTTTTCTGACGAGGAAATTAACGGTATCAATTCCCTCAACCCAAAGCGAAACAAAGTCATTGACCGTGTGAACGCCATTAAGGCGAAAGGGGGCAAACTGGTGTTTGACAGAGTGGACAATCCCACATTCTACAACAACCTCATCATGCTTGATGACGGCTTGCCTTCTGTGATTGCGAGTCTGCTTTTAGAGCAATTAAATAGCGGATTCTCCACTTTAAAAGAATTGGTGAATCGGATTACCGAAATCAATCCTCTGGGGTATGACACACGACAGTCTTCGCCTTTCTACGCCTATAAAGTGAAGCACCTTTTAACCTCTGCTGCATTGGGGATGATGCCTGCCACGGCTTGGGATGGCAGACTTGATGCAAATGGCGGATATTTGGTGGTGAAAAGTGATGGAGATATTCTTTGCTATCACTTCTACGACAGAAACCGATTTGAGGACTACCTGTTCTCTAATGCGTATTTAGAGCGTTCATGCACTTCACGCCACAACTACGCCTCAATCATTAAAGAAGAAGATGGCACGTTGTCGTTCAAAATTAATTTTCAAGTAAGATTAAAATAAAATTCTGAAATTTTGTTATCTTTGCAATTGGTATATATACAATAGAATACATAGGGATGTGTCGAATATCCCAAAAACGACAACGCTATTGCGTAGGGACATGCCTTTGGCATGTTTCCAATGCGTTGATTCATTGATGATTGCATCGAAACGCTCCGAAGGCACAACCTTCGATTATGATGGAATCGCAAATTTGACACACCCTCCTAAACATCAGCATATTATGGCAGAAAAAAGATGCCCAAACTGTGGAAACCCCGTGCCTCAAGGGTCGAAATTTTGTAATCACTGCGGTTGCGTACTAACAGCCGAAATTGTGTGCCCCAACTGTAAAAGCACAATCCCAGCCGATAGTGCTTTCTGTCCGGCTTGCCGCACAGCCATCACACCCGGCACAGCACAGGCAGCAGCCACACAGCAACAAGGAAAGAAAAGCAAAGGCGTGCTCAAATATTTTGTGTGTGCCGCTATCGCTGCATTTATCGGACTTGTGGTGGTGCGCACGCTCTTTTTCACCGGGCATCCAGACGAACCCACTGCCGCTGATGTGGAAGTGACCGACATCGACGCCGGTCGCTACAACGATGTGTTTAACAACGCATTGATTAAAAACAATCTGAAAAACGATGGCGACAAGATAGCCTACGCTTGCCCAGTGAAAAATGTCACCACTGGCGAGGTGGACAAACTCATCGGCGTGACCTACCTCTCCGATGCGTCGCACTCTTTCTATAAGATTTTCACTCTCACCCTGAACGGTCAAGAGTGGGACATCAAACTCAACAATCAGAAATACGTGGATGGCTACAACCTGATTTTCGACCCGAAGTCGCTCCGCGCCGAGGAAATTCCTGCCGTGGTGGATATTCAGGGCAAGCGATACATGTTTTTCGCCTACGCATGCGTGCCTTCAAATGAGGAATCGGGCAAAATCACCACCGTGTATTTCGACATCGACGCTCAGAAGGAAATACGCCAAGTGGATTTCTACGGCACTCTCATGCGCGACATGGACGGTCAGATGATTCTGAAATGCAACTCCGTGCCTGTGGGCACTGGCATTCTCGACAACGAACTTATCAAGCGCGCACGCAGCATAGGTATGCTCCATGTTCCCACCGAGGAGGAATTGGCTCGCGAAAAGGCTGAGCAAGAGCGTCTGGAAGCCGAAAAGGCTGAGCAAGAGGCTGAGCTGGCGGCTCAACAGGCTGCCGACGAGCAGAGATTCGAGAGCGGTGAAGAGGTGAAAGTGGAAGCGCAGCAAGTGGACAAAAACACGCCGCTGTTCCGTGCCGAAGACTTCTCAAAGAAAATCAAGGGCGGCGGCTACACCGTGTTCATGTTGAAAAACGGCAAGGTGTTTGCCTTCAGCAAGTCCACCAACAGCACATTTGAGGTGCACTTCGGCGGCGGCTCAGCCATCGACATCGGCTTTGAGGATTCGGGTGCCGGCATCGTGAACATTCGCACCAGTTCAGGCAAAGTGCAATACAATCTGGGCAGCAAAACGATGAAGAAGGTGGAATAATCCCACACATGCGCCCACATCAGGCGTGTGGTAATACGATAAAACTTATTTCTAACATTTTACGGCATGAAAATCTACATTGTTAAAGACGATATGCGACTGGGGCCGTTCACGCTTGAGGAAGTGAAACGGCAGGGCATCAGCGCCGACACGCTGGTGTGGTTTAAGGGTATGCCCGATTGGAAAGAAGCGCGCGCCATTCCCGAACTGGCAGGAGCCTACATACCCGACATTCCGCCTACCGCCGAGGTAGATGAAGATGATACCGTAGAAGAAACCGGCATCGACTCCGCTCCAGAGCCTCCAGCCGAAACATACGCACCTCAACCACAGCGCTACGCCTACGCCCCATTGCCCAACGATGGCAAGGCGAAGAAGTCGAAGGCTGGCATCATTGGCATCATCTCGCTTTTGGTGGTGATGCTGATATTATGCATCATGGTGCTCACCAAGCCCTCGAAAGCCGACTACATCGACTCCATCACACGCGTGACCACGGAATATGTGCTCGACCAAGTGGGCAACACGCCGCTTGAAATGTCGGAATCGGCATCTGGCACAGTGAAATTCGCCACATCAAAAGCGGTGAGAGCCGTGCTTGAGCAGTCCTTGTATGTGGAGGACTGCCTGATTTTCAACAAGGCGAAAGTGTCGGTGGGCGAACACACCTTCACGGTGGGCATCGGCATGTTTGGACATGTGTTCACCCTCAGCAAAGAGCAGTTGGCCGCTGCAGTGACGGCAACCATCGAAAAAGAGCGCAAAAAAATGGTGCAACACGCCACCGAAGCCGTACAGGAAACCATTGACAGCACCATAGAATATGGCAAGCAGAAGGTGGAGGAATTGGGTATCGACCGAGGCACCATCGACAATGCCATCGACTCAATCAAAAACAAAGCCATTGAAAAGGGCAACGAACTGGTTGACGAAGCCGTGGAGCATGCCAAAGAAAAAGGCAAAGAAGCCCTCAACGAACTCTGGAATTAAAATTTTACCATTAATTTATGGTATTTTTACCACTTTTATTTGCAAATTACCCACAATTTGTATTGCCTTTGTGTGCGAAATGGTAAACGCCCAATCGCACACGGAATAAAGACTGCGGCGATGCCATCTCAAAAAAGAGAACAGATAACACACACTTTAACCCAAATCGGTCATTAGGTCTTGTGGTATTTCGGAATTTTAGAAGAATGAATTTTGTTTGTCTTTTAATGAGTAATAGCGAGCTATTACGAATTAAAAACAAGCGAAAGGCATCTTATAAAAGCCGAAAGACCGCAAGAAGTAATCTAAAAATCCTTTCACGGCCTAATGACCGATTTGGGTTTAAATCAGACAACAACACACAATGATTGACATCAACGCAAAAAAGGAAAATTGCCTTGCGAGAGACAAGGAATTTTTGAGCATCTACAACGATGCATTCAATTTCATGATTGAAAACCGCGTGCCCGACCCGCACAACCGAGCCTTGCACTGGACCATTGAAAACGGACAGCCACATTACAATCTGAGTTACAGCCGTGCCTACCGCGTGGTGTGCCAAATGCTCACAGGCGACCGCATAGCATTCAACAGCCACCTGCGCCAGATGATGTGGAGCGAGATTTGCAAGAAGGTGAAATCGCTCACCACGCTGCACCCCGACTTGAGCATCGCCAAGGCACTCGACTTCGTGCTACTCCATTCGCGCGCCAGTCGCTTCTTCGTCACGCCCCGACAGGCGCAGCGTGGCATAGCCCGAAGCCGAAAAATGCGCCGACAAGCTCTGCAATCCATCGTAGGCAAACACCAATCTTAACACACCAAATCTTTTACCATCATGACAAACACAATCAACCCAAAACACTCGCTCACCATCAATATTGACAAGGAGCAAATTCTCAACATCATCTATGCCGAGAGCGCATGGCACTGCATCGTACACCCCGAAGCCAAACGGCTCACACCCGACGTGGAACGCGCCTGTATGCTGCGTGTGAAGGAGGGGTTCGAAGATATGCGGTCGCGCTTCCAAGCCTATATCCATTTCGCCAACTTCAACCCCAACACGGAGCGCAAGAATGTGACGCTTGAATTTCGATTTTTCAACCCCTACCCCGACTCGCTACCCGACATCCTCGGCAACGACGTGACGCAACTGCTGGCATGGTTTGCGCTCAAGCGATTCTACGGCGACGATGCCAGCTACTACCACACCGCATGGCTCAAACACCGAGCAGGCATCACCATCGCCTTCGCCCGCGACGCCAACTATCACTTCCTCCAAGAGCCTGAGGGATAAAGCCCTCACGCTATAGCGTAGGGCTTTTATGGGCACCGCCCCCACAAAAAATTCGAAAGCCGTGGTTTGAAATGAATCAAACTCACGGCTTTTAGCATCTACTATTTCGAATATTGAATATTTGCTTACTTGTTGAAGTGGTAGAGGAAGGAGGCGATGCCTTGGAGGGCAGGTTTGCGTTGACCTTCAATCTCAATCTTGAAGTCGATTTCCACCTTGGCAATGCCACGGAGGTTTTGAATATTGTGGAGTTTAGCGGTCATGCGCACACGGCTGCCAGTGATCACAGCCTGACCGAAGCGCATCTTGTCCATGCCATAGTTCACCAGCATAGAGATGTTGTTGACCTGAATAATCTGAGCCCAAAGATATGGAAGAATAGAAAGGGTGAGATAGCCGTGAGCGATGGTGCTCTTGAATGGGCTTTCCTCCTTAGCGCGCTCCACGTCCACATGAATCCACTGGTGGTCGAGAGTGGCATCGGCAAACTTGTTGATACGGTCTTGGTCGATTTCGAGCCATTCTGATGTGCCGAGGTCTTTGCCAAGGTAAGATTCAAATTCTTCGTAAGAATTGATGACTAATTTTTCCATATAAATATTGTAGTAATTTATTATTTGAGGAGTTAATTTTCACAAAGTTACACATTTTTCCCCACCCCACCAAATTCCACCGCACACCTTGGCAAAAGATTCACTGCATACAGGAGCGAAAATGGCTCAGTGGAAAATTTCTAGGGGATAGGTTATGCACTGTTGCCGAATCGTGAATGTAATCAAAGACAAAAACATAAAAAACAGCCTTGGGAAAAAGCGGAATCTCCCAACGATTTTTCATGGTAGGGACGCGATATTTCGCGTCCGCGCCAAATGATTGATAGTCAATATGGTACCACAATTATGGGCGGACGTGAAGTATCACGTCCCTACCGGGTTTGGTTTTTCGCCGAAGGCGAGCGGTTTTTTATGTTTTTTGTTTCGGTGCCCCCAGAATTTATCCACAAAACCGAGAAAATGGCGAAATGCGTCGGTTGAGTCAAAAAAAATCTGTTGAATCTCGTTGAATCTGTGTGAGTTGAAGTGAATCGCCAAATTGGCGTTGTGCCTCGGCAATGCTGTGCGCTAATTTTGCAACATCAATCACAAAATTTATCAACCCATGAACGAAAACACACAACAACCAGCAGCCACCGCCCACAGCGAAGAATCGCGCCAGTGGGAAGAATGTGTGGCAAAACTCAGTCTTGACGAAGGCACCGGCAACAAGGTGCGCCATCTTATCGAGCAAATCGGGAAAGGCGAAGTGGACGAAACCACCGTGAGCATCTTGTCGCACGCCGTGAATCACGACGAAGAATTGAAGAACGCCGAAACAGAAGGCTATCTGCGTGGCAGAAACGAAAAAATCGACAATGCCACACGCCCCTCTCCCATCGAGGAGCCAGTCCACGAACCCGCCACCTTTCCGCGCTACAATAGAAGGAGCGTGTGGGACCGATAGCCCGGTGAATCAACCGTTTTTCCAACCCTTTATTTTTATATTCATCTTTTTAACTACACGCAAAATGAAAAACAAACTTTTACAAAAAATCAAATGGGCAAAGAGCAATTTCAAACTCATTCTTATCCTGCTCTTCACTTTCTGCCTCCTTTTAGTGTCGTGCGCCATGAGCGACGGCGAAACCACCCTCGCCATGGCACTGGTGGCTGGTGTGGCTGGCGGCAAACATGTGGTCGATGGTCCGCTCTCCACCGATGTGGCTCGTGAGGCATCGCCCGAATTGCTGCTCAACGAAATCGACAGCCAAATCGTGAAAATCCGTCCGATGGCAACGCCCGTCGACCAACTCTCGCGATGCGCTGGGGCAAAGCGAGCCGGGAGCATGACGGTGGACTATTATAATGTGGACACGAAACCCACCACCGCCCAAGTGCAAGACGACACCCCTACCCCGACCGCCAGTGGCGACATCTCTCGATTCACGAAGGTGAAATTGATGACCACCAACAACGAGATTTTCGACGTGAGCGACACCATATTGGTGCAAGGCGTGAGCGGTTACGCCCCCGACGGCACCACCGTCACCAACAACGACCTCGTGCTATATGTGGTGAAAAAGGAGGACAACGACGGTGGCATCTGGGTGATGGCTGCCAACGGTATGAAGGTGGGCGACACCGAGAACTGCGTGCCGAAAATCTCGAAAAGCACCATCCTCATTCGCATGGGACGAGCCGCCAGCGAACTCGATGTGATGTCGCCACAGTTTGAGGCGCTTCCACAAAAGGCACGCAACTTCTGCCAAATTTTCAAATGCCAGATTGAGCAAAGCACGCTCATGAAGATGAGCAACAAGGAAGTGCCTTGGGACATGAGCGACCAGGAGGAAGCCGCCATCTACGATATGCGCCTGGGCATGGAGAAGTCGTTCCTGTTCGGTGTGAAGAAAAAACTATGGGATCCTGCAAAAAAGGAGAACATTCTGCTCACGGGCGGCATTTGGTATCAGGCCGGCAAGGCATTCAACTACGACGGTGAGAAATTCACCCAAAACGAGGTGGTGGACCTCATGCGCGATGCCTTCACCGGCAATGCAGGCAGCAAACGCAAAATCCTGATTGGTGGCAGCGGTCTGATTGGAAGGCTCAACAAACTGGAATACTCCAAGGTGGTGACCGCAGGCGAAAATGTGGTGAAATGGGGCATCGACTTCAGCGAACTCCGCTCCAAGTTCGGCACGCTCTATGTGCTGTTGAGCGAGGTGTTCGACGAGGTGGGCATGGCTGACAACGGCATGGTGATCGACCCCGAATATCTGCAAAAATACTGCCACATACCATTCACCACCGAAGCCCTCAACCTCAAAGCCAGCGGTGTGCGCAACGTCGACGCGCTCGTGCTCACCGAAGCCAGTTGCCTCGTGCTTCGCTACCCCAAAGCCCACATGCGCATCGTGATGCAGTAGCCCCCATCACACATGAGAAACCATTAACTTGTTCATTTTCTTTATAGCCAGCAGCCGTGGAGCAGTTGTGAAAACTCCCCCACGGCTGCCATTTTATCCCCCCACCTCAAAAGCAAAAAAGCACCTAACAAGATTCCATTAACCACTTATTTTCAACAAATAAAACATAAAAACACAGATTTACTGGAAGAAACAGCGTAATTAATCATAAAAATATGTACCTTTGCAGAGAATTATTAATTCAATATCAACTAAAAGCATCTAATTATGGCAATTGCTATTCGCTCAATACCCACGTTACATGGCAAAGATGCAGAACGCTTCATCGCAAAGGCTGAAGAAGCAGAAAAAAACACAAAACAGCGCATCAATGTGTCACGTAACATTAAACTTGTAAAGGATTTCCTTCGCAAGCAAAACCTGTAGTGCCATAATGAATCTCGAAGAACTGCTTTCGGAATGTACATTTGAGCGCGTCACCCCTACTTTGTTGGAGCAATGCGAACCATTTGCCTGTGGTCACGACGACCTTGATGAATTCTTTCGCTCCGACTACAAATTATATGCCGACAAATTGCTTGGCAAAACTTACGCATTTCGCCTCATCGACAATCCTTCAAAAATCGTATCCATCTTCACCCTATCAAACGATGCAATTCGCATCAAGCAACTCGTAGCCGAAGACAAGGAGCAAATTGAATACGTTACCGAAAACGGAGAAAAAAACCTCCGACGATTTCCTGGCGTGCTCATTGGACGCCTTGGAACAAACCAGACTCTCTCCCGAAAAGGATATGGCACTGCGGTGATGGATTTTATCAAAGCATGGTTTCGAAGCAATGAAAACAAAACCGGTTGCCGTTTCATAATTGTTGATGCCCACAATAATCCCGACACAATCCGCTATTACGAGAAAAACGGATTTCAATTCCTCTATTCGGAAGAAATCAACGAGGCAAAATCAATGGGACTGAACATCAAGCGCCCAAATACACTCCCACTCAACACTCGCTTGATGTACTTTGATCTGATAAAAATCGGCCTTGACTAACAATCACGCATATTTTCCACTTTATCTATATGTGCGCACAAAAAATCCCGAATGGAAAGATTCGGGATTTTTTGTGTATATTTTGTGGGTGTATTAGCGGAGGAGGGTGAGGAAATTGGCAGGGATGGGTGATTCAAATTCCATTTTCTTTCCTGTGATGGGGTGCTCGAAGCAGAGGCGAGTGGCGTGGAGCGCAAGACGGTGAATGCCGTTGGCGCGGCCTCCGTATTTACGGTCGCCACTGATAGGGCAGCCCAAATCCTTCATGTGCACACGCAGCTGGTTTTTGTGGCCGTGGCGCATCGAGAGTTCCACTCTGGTGAAGCGAGGCGAGCGTTCAATCACCTTGTAGCGCGTTTTCGCCAATTCTCCGCCGTCTTTTGGGTCGTCGGTGGAAATCACCTCGTAGTTGTCGGCATCTTTCAGATAGTTTTGCACGAGTCCCATGTCTTGCTCGATATTGCCCTCCACGATGGCCTCGTATTTGCGTTCGCTCACGATAGTAGCCCACTGGGTGAGGAATCGCTCACGCGCCTTGGCGGTGCGGGCCACGAGCATCAAACCCGAAGTGTCGCGGTCGAGACGGTGCACCATATACACACGCGCATGTTCGCTGCGGAGCTTCACATATTTGCGGAGCACATTATACACGGTTTCGTCTTTGATGTTGTTGCCAGCGGCTGTTGAGAGCATACCGTAGGCCTTGTCCACCACCATAATATCCTCGTCTTCATACACCAGTTTGAGTTTTGGGTGCGTGAACACGTGGAACGATCCGTCGAAGTTCACCCAAAGTTCGTCGCCAGCATTCACTGGGCGGTCGAACTGCGATGATGGTGTGCCATTCACGGCAAACTGATGATGACGGAGCATCGATTTCAGTTTGGTGGGCTTATGGTCTTTAAGCACGACTGCCACGGCTTCGAGCAATGGCGCATCGGCTTTAACAGTAAACTTCTGAATATTATCCACACGGCGACGGCGTGGCTTATTGTTGGAGGGTTGTCGCATTTATCTAATTTTAAAACAGTTTCTAATTTGCATTTCAAGGTGCAAAGTTAGTGATAATTCGGAGAATATCTGTAAATTTGTGACAATCAAAACTCAAATTATTATGAAAAAGGCTTCGCGCCTATCGTTAAATCCTCATGGCTAAGTAGAAACTTTTTTCGCGCCAAATTGCTCCCAAACGGCTTTTGCTGAAAAAATAATTCCACCAAAAGGGGAGTAATTGCGCTTTTATGGTAAATATTCACTATCTTTGTGAGAATAAAGTTAAGTAATCACCTTCTATCACATTTTATCACATTTTATGACACGGACAATTAAACTCGCACTACTCTCGCTCGCCATGCTCACATCGGTGGCAGCCTGTGCAGCACAACAAAAGAAAACAGAAGTTAAAAACGACGAAGGCGCTACAGCCGCCTCCACCTCGGTGGTGCTGGCAGCCGACCGCATCGACCAATACGTGCCTCTGCTCAAGGGCAAACGCATAGCCCTGCTGAGCAACCAGACTGGCATTACCTCTAAGGGCAAGCACGTGCTCGACGTGATGCTCGAAAACGGTCTGAAAGTGACCGAGATTTTCTCGCCCGAACACGGTTTCCGTGGCAAAGCCGATGCCGGCGAACACGTGAGCAGCAGCGTTGACGAAAAAACCGGTATTCCTATCGCTTCGCTCTACGACGGCAAATCTAACCGCCCAAGCAAGGAAAGCATGGACAAATTCGACGTGCTGGTGACCGACCTGCAAGACGTGGGTTTGCGTTACTACACATATTATATCACTATGGCAAACCTGATGGAGGCTTGCATCGAGCACAACAAGGAATTTGTGGTGTTCGACCGTCCAAACCCCAACGGCATGTATGTAGATGGTCCGATTTTGGATATGGAACTGAAAAGCGGCGTGGGTCGCTTCCCTATCTGCACCGTTCACGGTATGACCATGGGTGAAATTGCGCTGATGGCTAACGGTGAAGGTTGGTTGAAAGATGGCAAACAGGTGAAACTCACCGTGATTCCTTGCCTCAACTACACTCACCAAACTCGCTACGAACTGCCTATCGCTCCATCGCCCAACCTCCCCAACATGCTGAGCATCTACCTCTACCCTTCAATTTGCTATTTTGAAGGCACCACAGTGAGCTTGGGTCGTGGCACCGACCAGCCTTTCCAATGCTACGGTCACCCCGATATGACTTGCCGCCCATTCGACTTCACCCCGACCAGCCGCTTCGGCGCAAAAACCCCTCCACAACAAGACAAACTGTGCCACGGCGTGGATTTGCGTGGGCTGAAATACGAGGATGTAATTACTCGCGGCATCGACCTCACCTATGTGGTTGACGCTTACCAAGACCTTCGCAGCCAAGGCAAGCAATTTTACCTGAAGACTGGCAAGCGCAACTTCTTCAACCTGCTCATGGGCAACACCCATGTGGCTGAAATGATGGAAGCAGGCAAGAGTGCCACCGAAATCAAGGCCTCATGGCAGCCCGACGTGGAAAAATTCAAAGCACAGCGCAAGCCCTACCTCCTCTACGCAGAATAATTTTTTGAAACAGATTAGAAGTTAGAGGTTAGAGGTTAGAAATCCGAGTGCTCTGAGTGCTCCGAGTGCTCCCCTCCCCCCAAAAAAAGAATCAATAAAATTAACAAATAAAACTACTCAAAAATGACAACTCCCTGGATTGTATTGGCCACTATCATTGGCTATTTTATCCTCCTTTTCGTGGTGTCGTGGCTTGCTTCTCGCAAAAGCGACGCCAACACAGCACTCACCGGCGGCCGTGAAGCCCCCTGGTATATCGTAGCCATCGCCATGATTGGTGCTCCTATCTCTGGTGTAACCTTCGTGTCGGTTCCTGGCATGGTGGCAGCCAAGAGTTTTAGTTACATGCAGATGGTGCTGGGCTTCGCCGTGGGCTATTTCGTGATTGCCTACGTGCTGGTGCCTCTCTTTTTCAAACGCAATCTCGTGTCGATTTACGGCTATCTTGAAGAACGCTTCGGTGGAAAAACCCACAAAACTGGTGCATGGTTCTTCTTCATCAGTAAGATTCTGGGTGCAGCCGTGCGCTTCTATGTTGTGTGCGTAACGCTCCAGGCGCTCATGTTCGAGCCTCTGGGCATTCCATTCATCGTGAATGTGCTCGTTACCATCGCCCTCATCTTCCTCTACACCCTCCAAGGTGGCGTAAAAACCGTAATCTGGACCGACACGCTCAAGAGCATCTGCCTCATTCTCTCGGTGGTGCTTTGCATCTTCTTCGTGGGTCAGGCGCTCAACTTCGACTTCACCGGCCTGTGCTCGGCAGTGGCAAGCAGCGACACCTCGCGCATCTTCTTCTTCGACAACCCAAGTGAGGGCACCTACTTCTGGAAGCAATTCCTCGCTGGTATCTTCATGGTGATTGCCATGACTGGTCTCGACCAAGACTTGATGCAGCGCACCCTTGCCAGCAAGAATGTGAAGGAGTCGAAGAAAGGCCTTATCGTGAGCGGTATCACCCAAGTGTTTGTGGTGGGGTTGTTCCTCGTTTTGGGTACCATTCTCACTCTCTATATGAGCAAGATGGGCTTGAACTACGATAAGAGCACCGACGAAATTTTCGGTATCGTGGCATTCGATAGCAAGATGAGTGTAGTGGTGGGCATCCTCTTTATCCTCGGACTTGTGTCGGCTGCATATTCTGCCGCTGGTTCGGCACTCACCGCCCTCACCACATCGTTTACCGTCGACATTCTTGAAAGCAACAAGAAAGAAGACGAAACCACCCTTGGCAAAACTCGCAAAAAAGTGCACATCGGCATGGCAGTGATGATGGGCATCGTGATTTATGTGTTCTACCTCATCAGTAGCCAAGATGCTATCAGCGCCGTGTATTCTTTGGCAAGTTACACCTACGGTCCTATCCTCGGCTTGTTCGTTTACGGTATGTTTATCAAGGGCGACGTGCGCGACAAACTCGTGCCTGTGGTGTGTGTGCTCTCACCTGTATTGAGCTGGGTGCTCCAATGGGCGCTGCTCAAATATTGCGACTACACCATGAGTTTCGAACTCCTGCTCTTCAACGCCGCATTCACCGTAATCGGCTTGCTCCTACTCCGCAAAGGCAAATAGTAACCCAACCTAATAAATAATGCTACCTCCCCTACTGAATTTCCAAAAAGGGGAGGAAGCATTTTTATTTTCACCCCACTCACACTGGCAAAAATGTGAAACAGTGTCTCACAATTACAGTCAAAACTTAATGAATTATTAGGATAAATATAATAACCATTTTTTATCTAATTATGGCACGAAATAAGATTGCAGTATATGTGTGGATTGTCGATACTATCGAGAGCCACCGACACATCACCCTCGAAGAACTCAACCGACTGTGGTGCAATTCCTCGCTCAGCGACGGAAACCCCATTCCACGACGCACGTTCTTCAATTATCGCAACGCCATTGAGGAAATGTTCAACATCAACATTCAGTGCAATCGCTCCACATTTGAGTATTACATCGAGAACTGCGACAACGAGGCCGACAGCCGTATGCACCACTGGCTGCTCGACACCTTCTCTATGACCGGCATGCTCAGCAACTCGAAAGACCTTTCGGGACGCATCATCGTGGAAGATGTGCCATCGGCTCGCGAGCACCTGCCTGTGGTGATTCAAGCCATGCGCGAAGACAAGCGCATCGTGTTCGACTACCACCCCTACACCCGCTCGCAAGCATCGAAAGGCGTGGTCATCTGCCCCTATTTTGTAAAGATATTCAAGCAATTATGGTATGTGATTGGGCACAATGTGGCTGATGGTAAAATCAAGACCTATTCGCTCGACCGCATGACCAACCTCAACATTTCCTCCACCTCCTTCAAGATGCCAGAAGGCTTTGAGCCACAGTCGTTTTTCAAAGACTGCTACGGCATCACCATCAACCAGAACGAGCCAAAGGACATTGCATTACGCGTGAGCCACACCCAAGCAAGATACCTCCGCGCCTTGCCGCTCCACCACACGCAAAGCGAGGAAGTGCACGACACCTACTCCATTTTCCGCTACCGCATGTTGCTCACCTACGACCTCTACGAAAAAATCCTCTCCCTCGGCAGCAATGTGGAAGTGCTCACCCCACCCGAACTGAAATCCCAAATCATCACCCAACTAAAAGCCACCCTCGCCCACTACCAATAATCCCCACCCAATCTCCCCTTCCAAAAAAAATCGAATCCTCGAAATCTCGATAGTTCGAAAATTCGAGATTTCGATTACTCCCTAAATTAGCGCGTTATGTTAAATAATCTTTTATAAATATAAATATCTGTAATTATTTAGGAGTATGGGGCGGTGAATTGGGGGCGGGGGTAGGGGGAAGTTGCATACCTCAGTAATTATCACTATATTTGCAGCGCAATTCGATTAGAGGAGGCTCTGTGGCTTCTTCTTTTTTATTTATATACCCGTAAGTATGATTAATAAGCAAGAACTTATCGACGTTATCAACACCGAACTTGAAGGAAGCGATATCTTTCTGGTGGAGGTGAAAGTGAGTGCCGACAATATAATTGATGTGGCTATCGACAGCATGGGCTCTGTGACTATCGACGACTGCATCGCGCTGAACAATAAGGTGCTCGACCACTTCGACCGCGATGTGGAGGACTACGAACTCACCGTGGGCAGTTACGGCATCAGCGACCCTTTCAAGGTGCTTCAGCACTACAAGAAGAATATGGGCGGCGAGGTGGAAGTGCTCACTAAAGACGGCAAGAAACTTAAAGGCACGCTAAAAGACGCTGACGAGGAAGGCTTTACGCTTACCATCACCAAGAAGGTGAAACTTGAGGGCAAGAAGCGCCCCGAAATGGTGGACGAGGACCTCAACTATAAATACGACGAAATAAAATATACAAAAAACATCATACAGTTTTAACACCAGACTATGGCTAAGAAAGAAATCGAAACTATAAGTTTGACCGACAGTTTCAAAGAATTCAAAGAGTTGAAGAAAATCGACAAGACCACTATGATTAGTGTGCTTGAAGAGTCGTTCCGTAGCGTATTGGCTAAGATTTTCGGTAGCGACGAGAACTTCGACGTGATTATGAACCCCGACAACGGCGACTGCGAAATCTATCAGAACCTCGAAGTGGTGCCTGATGGCGAAGTGGAAGATCCCGACCGCCAAATCGCGCTCACCGATGCCCGCAACGATGTGGACAGCCCCGACCCCGACTGCGAAGTGGGCGAAGAACATACCCGAAAAATAGAATTCGCCAAATTCGGCCGCCGCGCAATTCTTAACTTGCGTCAAACTTTGGCAAGTAAGATTCTTGACCTGCAAAAAGACGCAATCTACACCCAATTCAAGGCCCAAGAAGGCGAACTGGTGAGTGGTGAAGTTTACCAAGTGTGGAAGCGTGAGGTGCTCCTGCTCGATGACGAGAAAAACGAGTTGCTCCTTCCAAAGGACCAACAAATTCCTACCGACATCTACCGCAAGGGCGAAACCGTGCGCGCCGTCATTTACAATGTGGATAACAAGAACAACAATCCTAAGATCACCGTGTCGCGCACAAGCGAAAACTTCTTGCGCCGCCTCTTCGAACTTGAGGTGCCAGAAATCCACGATGGCCTGATTGTGATTCGCGCCGTGGCTCGTATTCCTGGCGAACGCGCTAAAATCGCAGTTGAAAGTTACGACGACCGCATCGACCCAGTAGGCGCATGTGTGGGTGTGAAGGGTGCACGTATCCACGGCATCGTGAGAGAGTTGCGTAACGAGAACATCGACGTAATCAACTACACCAGCAACCCACAACTCTTCATTCAGCGCGCTTTGAGCCCTGCAAAGATTTCCTCAATCCGCCTCGACGAAGAAAATAAGCACGCCGAAGTGTTCTTGCGTCCTGATGAAGTGTCGCTCGCTATCGGTAAGGGTGGTTTGAACATCAAACTCGCCACTATCCTCACCGGCTACACTATCGACGTTTACCGCGACATTGAAAGCGAAGGCGAAGAGGATATCTACCTCGACGAGTTTAAGGACGAAATCGACGAGTGGGTAATCGAAGCCCTCAAGAACATGGGTTGCGCCACCGCAAGAGCCGTGCTCCACACTCCACGCCAAGAACTCATCGACAAAGCCGACCTCGAGGAAAGCACCGTTGACGACGTGATTGCTGTGCTGAAGGCCGAGTTCGACGAAGAATAATCACATTCTTCCCCTCCGCTGCCACGACCCAATGCACAGAGTCGGGACACATGCACAAACAAGCAAGGGCCAACAAGTGCAAACGAACAAAACAAACGAGACAACAACTTAAAAGAAATATATGCCCATAAAGATTAGTAAAGCAGTCAAAGATTTAAACATCGGAATGCAGACGGCAAGAGACTTCTTGAAGAAGAACGAGATTGAGGTTGACGACAACATCAATGCACGCATCAGCGATGAAGCCTACAACTTGCTCATCCAGAAGTTTAAGCCAGCCATGCAACAGAAAAAGGCAGCCGAACAGATTATTCACGACCGCAAGGAAGAGAAAGCCGCTCAAGCTGCAGAAAAAAAGCGTCGTGAAGCTGAAGAAAGCAAAACAGTGGAAGTGGCGATACAGAAACCAAAAGTGTTGGGTAAAATCGAACTCGACGCTAAGGGCAACCCTGTAGCACCCAAAACCGCTGCGCCTGAAGCACCTAAAGCCGAGGAGGTGAAGATGGAAGAGAGAAAGGCAGAAGAACAGAAGCCAGCTCAAGCAGAGCTTCCAAAGGAGGAGGCTAAGCCCGAACCTGCTGCGGTAGAGCCTAAGAAGGAAGAAAAGGCTCCAGCCGAACCAAAGGCAGAAAAACCACAACCAGTGGCAGAAACTCCTGTGGTAGAGCAGAAGAAGGAAGAGGCTCCTGCAACTGCTCCACAAGCCGAACCAGAAGCCATCTCCAACACCCCTCGTATGCAAGGTCCTAAGGTGGTGGGCAAAATCGACTTGTCGGCGCTCAACCAATCCACTCGCCCTAAGAAGAAGACGAAGGAGGAAAAGCGCAACGAGCGTATCAACAAGGAAAAGGCTCGCCAAGGCGCTAATGCCGACGGCGAAAAGCGCAAACGCAAGCGCATTGGCAAAGAAAAGGTTGACATCGAAAAGAGCGTGCAACAGCAATCACAAGGCGGTGGCAACCAAAAGCGTGGCAACCAGCAAAACGCTGCCAACGCTCAAAATGCCAACGCTGGCAAGCGCAACAAGAAAGATAAGAACAAACGCCCATTCAAGGCTGAAGTGAGCGAGGAAGATGTACAGCGCCAAATGAAGGAAACGCTGGCACGCCTCACCAACAAGCCACAGAAGAAGGGCGCAAAATGGCGTCGTGAAAAGCGTGAGGCTTTCCGTGAGGAAGAGCGCGCTGAAGCAGCAGAGGCAGCAGCAGAATCAAAAATTCTGAAACTCACCGAGTTCGTGACCGCAAACGACCTCGCTGCCATGATGAATGTGCCTATCAACAAGGTGATTGGCACCTGCATGAGCATTGGTGTGATGGTATCTATCAACCAACGCCTCGATGCCGAAACCATCAATATTGTGGCTGAAGAATTTGGCTACAAAACCGAATACGAAAGCGCAGATGTGGCAGAACAGATTCATGAGGAGGAGGATAATCCTGAAGACCTCGAATCACGTCCACCAGTGGTGACTGTGATGGGCCACGTTGACCACGGTAAGACTTCATTGCTCGACCACATCCGTAACGCTAACGTGATTGCTGGTGAGGCTGGTGGTATCACCCAGCACATCGGCGCATATAATGTGAAACTGAAAAACGGCCGCCGCATCACATTCCTCGACACCCCTGGTCACGAGGCGTTTACCGCTATGCGTGCCCGTGGTGCAAAGGTTACCGACATCGTTATCATCATCGTGGCTGCTGATGATGCTGTGATGCCTCAAACCGTGGAAGCACTCAACCACGCTTCCGCTGCCGGTGTGCCTATCATTTTCGCAATCAACAAGATTGATAAGCCAGGCGCTAACCCTGACAAGATTAAGGAAGAACTTGCCAACCTCAACTACCTGGTGGAAGAATGGGGCGGTAAGTACCAGAGTCAAGACATCAGTGCCAAGAAGGGCATCGGCGTAGCTGAGCTCCTCGACAAGGTGCTGCTTGAAGCCGATATGCTCGAACTGAAGGCAAATCCTCATCGCAAGGCCACTGGTTCAATCATTGAATCATCGCTCGACAAGGGCCGTGGCTATGTGGCTACACTCCTCGTCGACAACGGCACACTCCACGTGGGCGACATCATTCTTGCCGGCACACACTACGGTAAGGTGAAGGCGATGTTCAACGAGCGTAACCAGCGCATTCAAGAGGCTGGGCCATCGTCACCTGCATTGATTCTCGGTCTGAACGGTGCTCCTACCGCTGGCGATAAGTTCAACGTGATGGACACCGACCAAGAGGCACGCCAGATTGCCAACAAGCGCGAACAACTCCAGCGCGAACTCGGTCTGCGCACACAGAAGCGCTTCACCCTCGAAGACATCGCACGCCGCAAGGCTTTGGGCGAGTTCCACGAGTTGAACGTAATTGTGAAGGGCGACGTGGACGGTTCTATCGAAGCGTTGAGCGACTCACTGCTTAAACTCTCTACCCCAGAGGTGCAAGTGAATGTGGTTCACAAGGCTGTGGGTGCTATCAGCGAAAGCGATGTAACCTTGGCTGCCGCATCAAATGCCTACATCATTGGCTTCCAAGTGCGTCCAAGTGCCGATGCAAAGCGCCTCGCTGCACAAGAAGGCGTCGATATCCGTATCTACTCTATCATCTACGACGCAATCGAGGAGGTGAAGAGCGCTATGGAAGGTATGCTTGCTCCTGACATCAAGGAAGAAGTGATTGGTAACGTGATGGTGAAGGAGGTTTACCACATCAGCAAGGTGGGTACCATTGCCGGTGCCATGGTTATGGACGGCAAAATCAAGCGTAACTGCAAGGTGCGCGTGATTCGCGACGGTATCGTTCGCTACACTGGTGCTTTGGCTTCACTCAAGCGTTTCAAGGACGACGTGAAGGAAGTTACAAACGGTTTCGAATGTGGTTTGAGCATCGCTGGCTACAACGACATCTTGCCCGACGATATGCTTGAGGCATTCGAAGAAGTCGAGGTACAAAAAAGTCTCTAATTGCCGCACGGCAATCTCTGTATAAAAGACAAAAGGCTTGATTAGACGCACACAACGGCTAATTAAGCCTTTTTCTCTTTTCTACCCACCATTCATCTTCTATGGCAGGAAAAAACACCGATTAAACCCAATTAAAAATCCATTAACACCGATTTAAAAAAAAATAGGTGGGAATAGGATTAAATGGATAAAATAGGTGCTTCAAAAATCCTGCAAGATGCCGAGGTTTGGAGATTCCGAATTTTCGAGAATTCAAAGTAGGCGATGCTATCGTCTTAACTTCTTTAACTTCTTAACTTCTTAACTTCTGAGTTTAATTTCTAACATCTAATTTCTAACATCTCTAAATGACTTTTCGGTATTATCTCAATATTGGCACGAATTTGGGCGACCGCGAGCGGAATTTGGAAAGTGCCATTAAAGCCCTTTCCGACGGCGCTGAGCACGTTAAAGAAAGCGAAGTGGTAAAGAGTAAGCCGTGGGGGTTTGAGTCGCCTAACGAGTTTCTAAACGTGGGTGTGGCACTCGATTCCACCATCGAGCCGTTCGACATGCTCGACCACATACACGATTTGGAACATTCTTTGGGCAGCGATTCGCACCGCGACGACCGTGGCAACTACATCGACCGCCTCGTTGACATCGACATCATGGCAATCGAACAAACCGACGGCACTCCCATCGCCATCAACACGCCCACGCTCACCGTGCCACACCCGCACCTCACCGACCGACCCTTCTTCCTCACCCCCTACCGCCAATTAAAATCCAAATAAAAAAGCGGCATTTCATAACTAAAGCCGCTCATTTGTCTTCCCGATTTATGTGGTGGGGATTTGGGTCCAGTAGATGGGGTAAAGGTCGGGATAATCGGCGTTTTTCGCCCATTTTTGGGGCGCAATCACTATTTTATCGTCGTTGGCGTTGAGCCATGCCGCCCACCAACTCACCAGACGGTTAGCCATCACGATGTGGCGCGCACGAAACAGATAGGCAAGCAGCGAGGTTTCGGCAGTGGCAGGATATGCCACGATTTCCACCTTTGCCCCTTGGAAATTAACGTTTGCCTTCACCCAATCAATATCGGTGGTAAACACATAGAAATGCGGATTGTTGAACGTGGAGAGAATGTTGGCAATCGCCCAGTTGTAGTAGTCGGGCGTGCAGGTATTGTCAGCACCGTTAGGCTCATGCACTTGCATCGCCACGGTCTTGCCCTGCTTGAGCATGTTGAGCATACTTGCCATCGACGACGGCAACACCTTCTCTGGCACCGAAAAAGCCGAGCGGATATCATCTTCCACCGAAGCGAAATAGCGTGGCGAGAGCCATTGCCCATCGAAATAAGCATCTTTCTTCTCCAGCAAATCAGCCACAAAACGGTGGTCTTGCGGCTCGGTGACCACCTCACCAGCGGCTTTTCTGAACATCGACATCATGCGCGAACCGATTGAACCTTTGCCAAACTGCTTCAAGTCGTCGGCCGACGCCTCCACAAAACGGGGCAAATGGAAGCGAGAATTGATCCACTTCTCCGAAGGCACATGCAGGCGTGCTTCGGGGTCGTGCTGCAAAAGCGCATAATATAATGCGTATTGAAACATCTGTTGTGCGGGGCTACCGCTAATCTTCACTATATTCATATATGTGTGGAATTTTACTTATTTCAGCCAAAGGGAGAAATGCTCCAGTTGGAGTTTGGGGTTAGCGATGAGAATACCAGTTTTTCCGTTGGTGTAGGTTTGTCCGTACTGGGCGTGGTGCTTACATTCCGCCCACAGGCGCGCCACCAGTTCATGCTTGTGCAAATTGCGCATCACTATCACACCTTGCTTTCGCACTATCGGAAAAATCGCCGATTTTAGCGCATCGAGTTCCATTTCATCGCCGATTTCGTTCACCAGCACGAAAGGCTCGGCATCACCCGAAATCTGCGAGAAATACGCCTGCACACATTCGGAAATGTCGGTGTAATGGCGCACTTGATCACCGAAAGGCTGGAGCAACTGTTGCTGCACCTTGCTTTGGGCATAATGTGGCGAATAGAGGTGTAGCACACTTTGGCTCGACACCGTCTTCACACTTGCCGCCGACACCCCGCTTCTCGCGCCCACCACAAGCAACTGCGAGGGATTGAAGAAATTGGTGATGCGGAACAACATCCGGGCTTCATTAAGCGAAATGAGCGATGATGAATGTGGCCAGCAACCACCCAACGCCGCCTTTGCCTTGGCACGCCATTTGGCGATACGAGCGTAGGCATAGTAAGGGTATCGCTCGCCAAGCACATTCTGCACGAAATTGAACGCGAAAGGCGAATGAATGCCGAAGCCGCCACTTCGGTGGTGGCGGCTCCAAGCAGTTCGATATCTTCTGAATCTACCCATTCGCTAACGGAATTATCGGGAAAATTTAGGCATTTCCGGCGGTTTTACCGTCGGATTTCTTACGGTTGCGAATCACTGGCACCACAATCGCCGCAATCACAGCCACAAAGATAAGCATGATGGCAACCTTAGCGGCAGAGTCGGCCGATTCCACCTGTTCGGGTTCAAACTTCATCTCAATCTTGTGGTCGCCGGCTGGCACTTGCAGCGCACGGAGCACATAGTTCACACGGCCAAGTTCGGCAGGTTTGCCGTCGATGGTCACTTGCCAGCCCCATGGGAAATACACTTCGCTGAACACAGCCACGCCACCCTTCGCGCTATGGCTATGGTAGGTGAGACGGTTTGGAGCGTAGGTGGTTTCGTAGATGGTGTCGCCTGGAGTCTTAGGCACGGCATTGCCAAGCACAGCCCTGAACTGCTCGTCGGCCACGGCGCTGTTGGCAGCGTTGAAGTGGTCGAGGAACTTCATTTCGGCATCGGCACCCTTCACGAATGTGAGCGAATCCACAAACCACGCATTGCCCAGTGCGGCAGGGTTGCGTTGTGCAGTGTTGGCATCCACCTTCACCCAGCGCGTGTTGAGCATGTTGAGCACCTGCATATTGTTGCGGCTGATTTGACGGTCGATCAAATCGTTGTAGCGCGCCAGTTTTGCCGCATGGTAGCCGCCCACAGTCTTGTGGAAATATGATGAATTGGGCTGACCGAAGCCCTGCACATCAAGCACACGGTAGTTTTGCGTGGTGTCTTGAAGAATGGTCTTATCAGCCTGTGTGGGTTCGAACTGAGCCGAAGCCACATCGTATTTCGACACGAAAGAGTATTTATCAATGTAACGCTTGTTCACGGTGAACATATCCACCAGCACCACCGCTGCCACGAGCAGCACAGGCACTGCCACGTTGGTTTTCATAATGCCTTTGAGGTAGGCGAAAATGATGGCGAAGCCCACCACAATCACCGCCAAACTGCGCCAAGCGTCTTGCGACACGAGCGAGAGGCGAATGGCATCGACATTGGCATACACGCTGCCAGGCACCTCGCCCAGCTGCTGCTTGATCATGTTGAAAATTTGCTGGTCGCTTTCGGTGTAGTTCTGGAACAAGCCCGGAGCCACAGCAAAGAGCAAGCAGAGCGCAGCGCACACACCGAAACTGGCAAAGAGGGCGATTTTATGCTTCTTCAGGAAATCTTCCTCGGTGAACACCTTGTGCAGCGCAAGCACAGCCAGCAAAGGAATGGTAAACTCGGCTATCACAAGAATGCTCGCCACGGTGCGGAACTTGTTGTACATCGGGAAGTGGTCGATAAACAAGTCGGAGAACCACATGAAATTGTGTCCCCACGAGAGCAGCACCGAAAGAATGGTAACAGCCAAAAGTGCCCATTTCACCGGTCCTTTCACCACAATGCACCCCAGCACGAAGAGCGCGAAAATCAGCGCACCTACATACACCGGGCCGTTGGTCATCGGCTGATTGCCGAAGTATTGGGTGAACATTTGCATACATTGCGCATTCAGTTGGTCGATTTCGCCTTGGCTGTCGAGTTTTTCGTATTTCGAAGTCTTGTCGAGCGAAAGCATAGTGTTGGAAATTATGCTTGGATTTTGCTCGTCTTGTGTGGGTTTGAGCGACGCTCCACCGTTCACATTTGGCACAAGCAGCGTGAAAGTCTCGCCCAAGCCGTAACTCCATTGGGTAATGTAGTCCTTATCCAGACCGCCGTTTTTAGTGGTCTGCTGTGGAGCCTGCTCGGCATCGGTCTTCAGCGGAGTGAGTTCGCTGTGGCCGCCACGTATAGTTTCCTTCGAGTATTTATAAGTCATAAACAGGTTGGGCGCATTGCTCAACAGCGCGAGAGCCGCAGCCACGGCAAGCGAGCCGGTGGCGATGCCCCAACGCTTCATCTGCTTTTGCTTGATGGCTTGGCAGAGGTAGGCAATCACAAGCGCCACCACCACGAACACGGAGTAATACGTCATCTGCACGTGGTTGCTGTAGAGTTGAAGGGCGGCAAAAAGGGCGGCGATGGCTGCACCGGCAAGGTATTTGCCACGATAGCACATCACTATACCGGCAATGGTGGGCGGAATGTAGCAGAGCACCAGCAATTTCCAGATATGGCCCGCGCCAATGATGATGAAGAAATAACTGGAGAACGCATAAGCCACGGCACCCAGCACGGCATAATACCACTTCATGTCGAAGGCGAGCATCAATATATAGAAGCCCATCATGAGCATAAAGAGCCAACTCACATAAGAGGGCATACCGAATATGCGCAATGAATACACCTTATCCACCGTGCTCAGCAGCGAACTGCTCTCGTAGGTGGGGGAAATCTGGAAAGTGGGCATACCACCAAACAGCGCATCGGTCCAGCGAGTGACCTTGCCTGTCTGCTCGTAATACACCGACGCCTCCTGACCGTTGGCGGCACCTTGCACTATATCGTGCTGCTGCATCACATCGCCACGAATGTCGTTGGGGTAGAAATACACCCACGACAGCACCAGGAAGAACAGCACCGAAGCCGCAAACGCAATGAGCGACTTCACTTTAACCAAGCCGAAAAGGCTCTTTTCTTGACTTTTATCCATTATAGTTTTACCTTATATTTTCAGTATAATCTACCAATCTCCAAAATTACAAAAAAATCCCCAACCAACCAAAAGCACCCAACACCCCCACAAAACAAGGGCAGCCAATGTGTTAGCCATAGAACCACCACCCATCGCCGTTATATATGGTAGGGACGCGATAATTCGCGTCCGCGTCAGATGATTGGTATTCAATGTGTTAACACAATTATGGGCGGACGTGAAGTATCACGTCCCTACCACGCATGATGCGAAGCGCCTGAAACACTTGAAACACCTGAAACACTTGAAACACCTGAAACACTTGAAACACTTGGGGTGGTGGGGTGAAATGGGGAGCCCCCTTCGGGGTGCGTCGCGCATACCGAAGGGGGCGTTGAGGGTGAATAACCATACCCCTCTAACCACTAAAAAGATGTTTTTTTATAAAGGATTATTGAATTTATGCTTCAGTTTTCCTCTTCAAGCGTCTCACCACGCATAGCGGCGAAAATTTTTGCTTCGAGTTCCTCGGCAAGTTCTGGGTTGTCGGCAATGAGTTGCTTAGCCGTGTCGCGACCTTGGAACTTGGTGCCCTCGTAAGAGAACCATGCGCCGCTCTTCTTGATGATGCCGAACTGCACACCGAGGTCAACGATTTCACCCACCTTGCTGATGCCTTGCCCGAAGAGAATCTCAAATTCTGCCTTGCGGAATGGAGGTGCCACCTTGTTTTTCACCACTTTCACACGGGTGAGGTTACCGTTCACCTGGTCGCCATCTTTGATTTGACCGATGCGGCGAATGTCGATACGCACACTTGCGTAGAACTTCAGCGCGTTACCGCCAGTGGTGGTTTCAGGGTTGCCGAACATCACGCCGAGTTTTTCGCGAAGTTGGTTGATGAAAATGCAGGTGGTGTTGGTCTTGCTGATGGTGGCAGTGAGTTTGCGAAGCGCCTGCGACATCAGTCGAGCCTGAAGACCCATCTTGCTGTCGCCCATTTCGCCCTCGATTTCAGCCTTTGGAGTGAGCGCGGCCACCGAGTCGATAACGATGATGTCGATAGCCGACGAGCGAATCAGCATATCAGCGATTTCAAGGGCTTGCTCACCGTTGTCGGGTTGTGAAATGAGCAGACTGTTCACGTCCACGCCAAGTTGCTCGGCGTAGAAGCGGTCGAAAGCGTGCTCAGCGTCGATGATAGCAGCGATGGCGCCCATCTTCTGCGCCTCAGCGATGGCATGGATTGCCAAGGTGGTCTTACCTGATGATTCAGGACCATAGATTTCGATGATTCTGCCGCGAGGGTAGCCACCCACGCCGAGTGCATAGTTCAAACCGATAGAACCTGAAGGAATCACCTCGATGTTTTCGATGTTCTCGTCACCGAGTTTCATGATTGATCCACGACCGTAGGTTTTGTCAATCTTGTCCATAGTGAGCTGAAGCGCTTTCAGCTTTTCAGGCGATAATTGCTTGCGTTCAGCTGCATCACCCAACATAGTTTTAATATCTTCTGCCATAATTATATTGTATTTTTTTATTATTTTCTGTTTTGTTTCATTCTCACGTTGCAAAGATAATCTATATATTGTGCCAAAATTTTGCCCAAATACGAAAACTTTGGTTAAAAATCATTAATATCAACGCCAATTCCGCTTTTAGAATTGGAAATAGATAAACGGCTGCACATCGCTGGTCTTCACTTGGCAAATGAGGAAAATCACGCCCGTGAGCAGCAGCACATACACCAGCAGGTTGCACTTGGAGAGATATGCCACCATTCTGCTCTCCCACGCCTGTGGGAGCCAGTGGCTCACGAAGCCAAACACCACCAGCACAAACACCCACACATAGCCTGTGACGCACTGCACAGCCACTTCGGGGTGGAACTTGGTGAACATTTGGGTGAGCATATCCACCACGCCCTGCATATCAGCGTTGCGGAACACCATGAAGGTGAACAGCACAAACACAAAGGTGCTCAGCACCGCAAAGAAGCGTTTCACGCCCTGGCTACGATAGTGGCGGTCGTGGTGCAGGATATTCACCCTGAAAGTGCGGTGCACCACCTGCGCCAAGCCAAAGAGCGCACCCCATATCACGAAATTCCAACTCGCACCATGCCACAAGCCAGCCAAGAGCATGGTGATGAAAATATTGAAGCAGGTGCGCAAGTCGCCTTTACGGTTGCCACCGAGCGAGATATACACATAGTCGCGAATCCACGACGAGAGCGAAATGTGCCAGCGGCGCCAGAAATCGCCCACACTGTCGGCCTTAAACGGCGCATTGAAGTTGGTAGGGAATCGGAAACCCAGCAGCAGCGCGATGCCTATCGCCATATCGCTGTAGCCACTAAAGTCGCAATACAGTTGCATGGCATAGCCGATCAGGCCGAACAAATTCTCCACGCCGGTGTAGCGAAGCGGATTGTCGAACACACGGTCCACAAAGTTGATGCTGATATAGTCGCTAATCACCGCCTTCTTAAACAAGCCAATCACAATCAGATACACGCCCATCGCAATCATGCCGTTGTTGATCACGAGCGGTTTACGGATTTGCGGCGCAAAGTCGCGGGCACGCACAATCGGGCCAGCCACCAACTGCGGGAAGAACGACACATAGAACGCATAGTCGAGCAGCGAATCGAGCGGACGCAATTCGCCACGATACACATCGATGGTGTAACTCAGGCTCTGGAATGTGAAGAAACTGATGCCCACTGGCAGGAAAATGTCCCACGGCTGGAAATTCTGCCCCACGATAAGGGCGAAGTTGGCACCGAAGAAATTGGCATACTTGAAATAGCCCAAGAAGCCCAAATCCACCGCCAAACTCAGCAGCACGAGCATCTTGCGATAGCCACGGCCATAACTCAAATCGTCGGCGTTCTCCTCTCTGCTGTTGTGTATCGCCTTGGCTATCAGATAGTCGCTCAGCGTGACCACGGCAAGCAGAATGAAATAAATACCGCTGCTCTTGTAGTAGAAATAGTAGGAAAACAGCGTGACGAAAAGAATGCGAGGCGTGAAGGTGTTGTGAAGCAGATAGTACACCAACGTGAAGCCCACAAACAGCACCAAGAACAAGCCGCTACTGAAAATGATAGGGCTTTGAGGGTCGTAGGTGAGCAGTTGCACTAAATTGTTGTATATCGCTTCCATATCTCAATTAGTAGCCTGCGGCTTTTTTGCGTTTATAGTTATCAAATCCGGCGACAAACGACTTGGTGAATTTCTCCGCCATCATCTTACCGCCACGGCGATTGACGTGCACATAGTCTTTTTCGGCAAGATGGTGCTCTGCCATGCTCACCACACTGTTTCTGCCGCCCATCATATCGTAGAAATTAATGAATCCCACACCCATTTCCGCCGCCATTTTCTGCTGATAGCGCACGAGGGTTTCCACGGCCGGCATGGTGCGCACCTTGCCTGTGGAGTGGCTGCGAGTAGCCATATCCGACGCACTCACAATCATCACCGCGCTGCGTGGGTAAATTTTCCTGATTCGCGCCACACACTTCTTCATGTTTGCCACATACCAGGAGCAAGTTTTCTCCGTTCCTGCCTGTGCTATGGCGTTGAGTCCGTAGTGGATAATCACAAGGTCGTAGGGATGCTGACGGGCGAAATCTGCCGACAAGCCCACCGCCAAGTTCGCAAGTTGCATACCCGAACTGCCACGCACGCCGAAGTTATCGACCACGATGCCGTAGTCGTTTTCAAGCGACATGCCAAACACCTTGGCATCACCCTTCACCGTGGTGGAGAAGCGGCGCATGTTGGCCGCGTGGAATCGGGCTTGCTGTATGCCTTTGTGTGGCCGCCACTGCACGGTGGCACCTGTGGGAGTGCCTGTGACGGTGGCACCCAAATCGGTGTAGCCCCACACCGTGGCAAGGCTCCATGTGGTGGCTTGTTCGCCCGAAAGCGAAGCCACGGTGGCTGTGGCAGTGCCATGCACCTCGCTATATCCTTGTGGAAGAATGTAATGTGCTAAACTGAGTGATCGCGCCTTCATGATATGGCGTGGCTCGAAGCCGCTGCTCGACAAGTTGGCGGCAAAAGTGCCCTCATCGAAATTGGTGCGGCAACGCAACCAGCCCAGTCCGCCATTTCCGAAATGCTTCTGAAGCATGGCGCGAAGGTCCACGAGCATGATGTCGCCCTCCACGAACGAGTCGCTCAAATACGCCACACGCACAGGCCTACCGAGTTTTTTCCCTTGCGCCAAAGCCGCATAGAAACTGTCCATGCCGCCTGTGCTGTCGGTGCCGTAGTCGATGATGGGCTCCACACCTTCAGGCACCGAGTCTTTCCACGCGCCTTTGGGCTTTTGCACCTCGTCGATGGTGATGCTTTCGGCATCGTAACGCTCTGTGCTGTCGGCATCGAGGTCGGCAAGCACATCCACTTGACGCAGTTGCGTGCCGCCCACATTCATCACAGGCAAATAATACATCAGAAGCAAAGCCACGAAGGTCAAGCCAGTGATGACAAACACCTTAGCGGAGCCTCTCATTTAGCGAAGCCCCTCCTGTGGCGTAATCGGCATGGTCGTCTGAATACTATATAGTGGTTAGTGGTCACTTTTTTCAGTTTAAAGTGCAAATATACCAATTTTCTTGAATGGAAAAGCACATTTTTCGGCAAAAGTCTGCGCCAATTCACAAAAAGGCGGTGTTTTCCTATTTTAAGTGTGGGGAAATCGCTAATTTTGCAAAAACAAATCATCACATTTTAGGTATGCAAAGAAGCGACTTTGAAATAATGGCCCCTGTGGGGTCGTGGGAATCACTCACCGCCGCATGGCAGGGCGGTGCCGACGCCATCTACTTCGGCATTGAGAATCTGAACATGCGCAGCCGTTCGAGCGTGAACTTCACCCTCGACGACCTGCACACCATAGCGGCTTGGTGCCAAGAGCACAACATGAAGAGCTACCTCACCGTGAACACTATCATCTACGAGGAAGACATTGAATATATGCACAGCATCGTGAATGCGGCGAAAGAGGCAAAAGTGACGGCAATCATCGCCAGCGACATGGCCACCATTCTCTACGCCCGCTCCATTGATGTGGAGGTGCACATTTCCACACAGGTGAACGTGAGCAACAGCGAGGCGATGCGCTACTACGCCCAGTGGGCTGATGTGCAAGTGCTGGCGCGCGAACTCAACATGGACCAGGTGAAGGCGGTGCACGAGGCTATCGTGAAAAACGATGTGCGCGGTCCTCACGGCGACCAGGTGCGCATCGAGATGTTTTGCCACGGCGCACTTTGCATGGCTGTGAGCGGTAAGTGCTATATGAGTCTGCACGAAACCGGGGCGAGCGCCAACCGTGGTGCGTGCCGCCAGATTTGCCGCCGCAGTTACATCGTCACCGACCGCGACACGGGCGATGAACTTGCCATCGAGAATAAGTATATCATGAGTCCGAAGGACTTGAAAACCATACACTTCCTCAACAAGATGATTGACGCTGGTGTGCGTGTGTTCAAGATTGAGGGCCGTGCGCGCGGACCCGAATACGTTCGCACCGTGGTGGAATGTTACAACGAGGCAATCAACGCCATCATCGACGGCACATACACCGACGAGAAAATCGCCGACTGGAACGAACGCCTCGCCAAGGTGTTTAACCGTGGATTCTGGGACGGCTACTATCTCGGTCAGCGACTGGGCGAATGGACCTCGAAATACGGCTCAAGCGCCACGCGTGTGAAGGCGTATGCAGCCAAGGGTATTCGCTACTTCTCAAAACTGGGCGTGGCAGAATTCCAGATGGAGGCTGGCGAACTGCATGTGGGCGACGAAATCGTGATTACAGGTCCCACAACGGGCGCACTGCCCATGACCGTGGAGGAAATTCGTGTGGATTTGAAACCAGTGGAAATGACCAAGAAGGGCGAACGCTTCTCCATCAAGACCGACACAAAAATCCGCCCAAGCGACAAACTTTTCCTCTGGCAAAAGGTGGAGCATCCACAGCAATAATCATGGCCCAATGGAAGATTTCTGGGAAGGAGTTGTATCAATCTCCCGAACGATTTTGTATGGTAGGGACGCGACACTTCGCATCCGCGCCAAATAATTGATATTCAATATAATATTACCATTATTGGCGGACGTGAAGTATCACGTCCCTACCATGTTTCTGTGCCACTCTCACAGTTTATCCACAGCAATAATCACTCATTTCATATTTTGGATATATACAGAGCAGCCCCCGAACTCGCGAGTTCGGGGGCTGCCTTTAGTATCATAACTCAATTATCTTACATCACAATTTTTGAGGCCTTAGCACCTTTCTTCACGATGTAGATGCCGCCCTTTTGTGGGTTGGCAATGCGAATGCCTTGCAGATTGTAGTATTCTGCTTTAGCATTGTCGTCGGTCACCACAGTATCGATTGACGATGGGGTTTGGAACTGGATAATGGCAGCCACAGTGATTGCTTGTCCGTCGGCATCAGTCCACTCATAGCCAAACTCACTGGTGGCGTTCTTGCCAAACAGCGGCTTTTTGATGGTGATCACACCATTCTCCATTTTGTCGATCTTCGAGGCAAACGAAGAAGATGCCTTCAGGTCGGCTTTAGAGATGCCATCAGCCACATAAATGCCAGCATCGTTACCGATGTAGAAGTTGATGGTTTCGTTGCTTTGCACAGCCTTGAATCCAGTGTATTGAGGTTGGATTACCACAATATCGGGGTCGGAAGCGTCGATACGCACATAAGCAGGTGTGTTGTCGAGGTTTTTCGACGCCAATGGGCATCCAGTGGCAGAGTAAGGGTTAACCAAGCGGTAAAGTCCTGCTGTGGTGGTGCTTTCCTCTACATCCACGGTCCAAGTGTAGTCGTCGGTGTTCGATGAGAATCCCGGTGAAAGGAAACCATCAGTGAACGAGGCCTTGCCAACCGATTTCCATTGCTCTGCTGGCTGCTCCGTTGGGAGGGTAATCACAGTGCTATACTCGCCCTGCCAGTTATAACCATAGGTGGCGCCCTTTGCAGCCTTGCCGAAACGTGGCGACACGATAGTAATCACACCATCTTTAAGCGTGGAGTTGTAATTGTATTGAATGATTTCCGACTCGCTGTAGCCTTCCTCCTCATTGAAATAGCAACCGGCATTGCCAATATAGAATGGGTCGGAAAAATTGGCGCGTGTCTTGTCCACGTTCACAAAGCCCGACACTTGTGGCTCTACCCTTACAAACTCAGGCTTCGACGCATCGATAACGAGGTCGTGCGCCTCTTTGTTTTCGTTCTTGTCGAGAAATGGGAACGAAGATGAAGTCCAAGGGCTGGCGAGTTTATAGACATGGGCTGTTTCGGTGCTCTCGTACACCTCCACGCTGAAGGCGTAGTCGGTAGGATTCAGTTCTTCACCTATGGAGGGAGCCAAGCCAGGCACCACCCAGCCATCAATCATAGTGCCTTTGCCAAGGTACTTCCATGTGGTTTCTGCACCGCTTTTTCGCGCTGCCACTTTGTTCATGCCTTGTGCGAAAGCCTGTGCCGAAAGGCAAAGACTGAGCCCCAAAGACATCAAAATTGTAGTAAATTTCTGCATTTGTGATAATTTTTAGAAAATTTGTCTACAAAATTAACACTTTTAACTGAATAGTGCAAAAAGGTTTTCACTTCCAAATATTCTATCAGCCCTCAACGCAAATTATAGTGGATTTCTTGCACATTTATCGGGAGATTTTCTCTATTTTTGTGATAATGATTAAAAAGCCCGAAAAAATCTTCAAAAATAAATAATAAAATATGGGAAAGGCTGATGAAATTATCAATGGCGAGTTGCGCGTGAGCCCACGGCACATTGCCACGCTGGAGGCTGGCGAAATTTTCGTGTTTGGCAGCAATGCGCAGGGTATGCACCTCGGTGGTGCCGCACGCACGGCACACATGAAATTCGGTGCCGTTTGGGGAAATGGCGAGGGATTGCAGGGCCAGTCATACGCCATACCCACGATGGAGGGCGAAGAAAGCACCAAGTGTGCCGTGGAGCGATTCGTGCAATTCGCACAAGAGCACCCCGAACTGAAATTTCTGGTCACCCCGATTGGTTGTGGCATAGCCGGCTACACACCAGAGGAAATCGCACCAATGTTTGAGGCAGCAGTCACGCTGAAAAACGTGTATCTCCCCAAAATTTTCTGGGAAGTGCTAATGGCTGAGAAATAACCTACCCGAATAAATTTCATTGCCGAAAATCTGCGATAAAACCGTGGCGACGGTAGGGAGTTTTGTGTTTATGTGTTTTTTGTCTATCTTTGTGAACAGCAACAATCTTAATAACCAATACTTAGAATGTTATGAAAAAAAGAATCTACCTTATGAGCTGCATCGTGGCTATTTTCATGACCACCCAGTTCTCGGCGTGCGCCAAACCACAAAATCACAAAAGTGCGGAAAGCAAAACCGCTTCCAATGTGGAAGCAAAAAAGCATGATGACAATGCAAATCGAGTGACCTACGACCTCGCTTTCGTGGAAGCGCATGGACCTGTGCACACCATTCAATACCTCGATGGCGACACCTATGTTTTCGACAAGAGCGGCAACATCGTCACCTTCAATGGCTATGATCCATTTACCGCCGACGTGTATGGTCAGCCCGAAAAACTATTGAATAAATTCAACCGCGACAGCGAAGGACGCATTTGCAAAGTTGTGGGTGCGATGTTTGACACCGACTACACGTGGGAAGGCAAGCGAATCGTGAAATATGTACGCGGCATTGAATCCGGTCTTAGAACAAGGGAATACCACTATGGACCTAAGGGGTTCATTGAGTATGCCACCAACACAACGGAATATGAAACATACGAAGATGACGATCCTACCGAGGTGACTCGCGTAAAAGAAGTGTACGAATACAAGAAGTTTGACAATTACGGCAACTGGACCGAGCGCACCGTAAAAGGCGTGACCACCCACCGCGAAATCACCTACTACAAATAACGCCAAATCAGCGTTTTTTGGAGGGCACTTGCAGGTGGTCGATAGCGGTGCCGTGGCGGTCGTAAAGAGTGAGGGTGAGGGCTTTCGGGGTGGCATTGAGGTGAATGGCACCCATGGTGTTCACGCCCTCGGTCCATATTTTCTTGATGATGTCGCGGTTGAGCGTCCATTCGCGCGCAGCCTGTCCACGGTCGTTGTCGCTCGATGGTGTTTGCACACACACGGTGCCTTTTTCATCGGCGGCGAGTTTGCCATCGTAGAGCGCACCGGAGCGCACATAAATGTGATTATTGCCTGCGAGAGCCAAATCCACGCCGAATTCATCGAACAATTTGCCCCATCTGGCGTATTGCGAGGTCTTGCCGTCGTTGCCAAAAAACCATTGGTAATGCTCGCACACAATCACGTAGCGCGCCTTTTTGCGTTGCTTCCGCATCACTTGGCGGAACCAGTCTTGAGCGGCAGCAAGCCCCTCGTCGGTGCGCATCGACTCGCTGTTGAGCATCACAAACAGTGCATCGCCATAGCGGAAATAATAGCACACGCCCTCCTCGCCAGCATAGCCGTTGCGAGGATAGTGGTTGGCATTGCGGAAAAAGTCGTTGGTGCACTTGGCGTATTTTCGGCTCATGTTGTCGTGGTTTCCGTTCACGCCAGCCCACATATATTTGCGGAATATGGGTTCATCGTACATCGACTTCCAAAACGAGTAACTGCCGCCCCACGCAATCACATCGCCGAGGTGCAACACCCAGTCGAGCGACGCGTCTTTGCGGCAAATGGTGTCGATCATCGTCATTGCCGAGCGCAGGCGTGAGGGCACTGGCGGATAGTGGTGGAAGTCGGAAATCACACACGCGCTCCAGCACTTGGCACCTGCCGTGCGAAAGCGATAGATGGGTGTGCGCTGGTCGCCAGCCACCACACGGTACATGTATTCGGTGTCGGGCTTGAGTTTTTTAAGCGTGGTGCCGCATTTGTTGAACCGCCACCGCTCATACACATCTTCGTTGAGCGCGGTTTTGCTCCACAGGCTGTCGAAAGTGGTGCAAAGGTGCATATCCACATCGGTGGCACGACGGGCTTTTCGCCATAATTTGTCGGTGGATTCGGTGAAAATCACGTGCGACTGCGGCGCGTCGGCATCGGTTGCCCAACTCACATTCATCGCCACCGAAGCATCTTCGGCAGGACAGGTCACCACACTGAAAACTCGCTGAGCATGGGCGGCAACTACGGCAAACGCCAGCATCAGCAGCAAAAATATTCGGTTCATACGCAAATACAGTAAAATTTTTATAGAACCCAAAGTTAGTAAAAATCTGAAACTACTGCAAATGAATTGATCTTTAGGAAGATTTGGCAAAGATTTTTCAATCAGCAGCACGGCTCTTTCATTTAACATTCGAATAAGGACATAGCTCCCCTTACCCGGTTC